>JACCDJ010333401.1_pt1 | contig 35280 bp, 37 predicted proteins | sample 7444481 | NCBI WGS metagenome assembly JACCDJ01 (sample SAMN15323435, study PRJNA562643) | freshwater metagenome | isolation source: river surface water | place: USA:Blue River Watershed | collected 2017-08-15
CGCATGAGAATCCCATGGGTTTAATGGGTTTTGAATTCGTCGAATTTGCATCCCCGCAAGAAGGCATTCTTGAACCCTTGTTCGAACAGATGGGGTTTAGTCTGGTTGCCAAACATCGCAGTAAAGACGTTTTGCTCTATCGGCAAGGTGAGATTAATTTCATCGTAAACCGAGAGCCTAGAAGCCTTGCTGGCTATTTTGCAGCCGAGCATGGTGCGAGCGCTTGCGCGCTTGCTTTTCGGGTGAAGGATTCACACCAAGCCTACGCGAGAGCTATAGACCTTGGAGCTCAACCGGTTGAAGTACCCACCGGACCTATGGAACTGAGACTACCTGCCATCAAGGGCATAGGCGGCGCACCGCTCTATTTAATCGATCGCTTTGAGGATGGTAAAAGTATTTACGATATTGACTTTGAGTTCTTAGCGCCTTACGAGAGTCTCGATTCAAGACATCCCGAAGGTCATGGACTTATCAGGATTGATCATCTGACCCATAATGTTTATCGGGGCCGTATGAGCTATTGGAGCAGCTTTTACGAACGACTCTTCAATTTTCGGGAAATTAAATACTTCGATATCAAAGGCGAATACACCGGCTTACGAAGTAAAGCGATGACTGCTCCGGATGGCTTGATTCGAATTCCCTTGAATGAAGAGGCGGGACCGTCTGGCAAAGGTCAAATCGAAGAATTTCTATTACAGTTTAACGGTGAAGGTATTCAACACATCGCCTTACTCACCGACAATCTAAGCAAATCGGTTGACGCGCTCCGAAACTCTGGCGTTCCCCTCATGTCCGCGCCAAACAAGATTTATTACGAGATGATTGATGAGCGACTCCCCGGCCATGGCGAACCCATTGAAGACCTAAGGACGCGAGGTATTTTGATCGATGGGAGTACCTCGGGAGATAAGAAACGAATATTGCTACAAATATTCAGCCAGGCTTTACTGGGTCCTGTTTTTTTTGAATTCATTCAGCGGAAAGATGATGAAGGATTCGGCGAAGGAAATTTCAAAGCATTGTTTGAAAGTATTGAGCGCGATCAGATTCGCCGAGGAGCCCTTTAACCTGATGACAAAGCCTTGACCAGGATCTCCCAGGGTGACATGGTTCATTACTGAAAGTCATAAGCATCAGCTGCAGTTTGATCGGATATGTAGCCTATTGATCTTTCGCAATGCCAGCATCGCGCAGCGCACGATCCCATATTTGTAACTGTTCACGAATAAAGCTGCCAAACTCCTCCGGCGAACTAGGGCGACCAGGCAGTCCAAGCTTATCAAGTTGGTCCTTGATCTCAGGCTTGCGAAGCACGGTGGCAAACTCTCGTGAAAGCCGATCGGTGATGTCCTTATTCATCTTGGCAGGGCCCACAAAGCCCCCCCATGGCGTGATGCTCACCAAGTTTTGTCCAACTTCAGCCATGGTTGGTACGTCAGGCATCAGGGCAGAACGGTTAGGTAGCAACACAGCTAAAGGTTTCATACCCGCTTTGCTTAACTGCGGAAGTACAGCAGGTGTGGCCCACATGAGTTGCACTCGACCTGGAACCAAATCACCGACAGCCTGGGCTTCGCCCTTGTAGGGGACATGGACCATGTTGAGTTTGTTTGCAGCGTTGAATTGCGCCATCGCCAAAATCGAGGTTGTATTCCCGGTTGCATAGCTCAGCTTACCCGGGTTTGCACGCGCAAAACTAATCAACTCAGCCATCGAGGCGACAGGCACCGAAGGGTGCACCATCATAAAAAATGTAAAAGTTGCAAAGTAACTGATCGGTGTAAAGTCATTAATAGGGTCGTAGGGTGGATTGCGCTTAACCGAGGGAACATAAGATAGAGGGCTTGCAGTCGCCATAAAGACCGTGTATCCATCAGCAGCAGCGCGAGCCACCTCAAGGCCCGCAATTGCCCCGTCTGCGCCGCCCCTATTTTCCACCAGCATCGGCTTGCCCAGGGACTGGGACATTTGCTGCGCAATAAGGCGCGCTGCAAGATCAGCAGCGCCTCCTGCTGCAAACGGAACCACCAAACGCATGGGCTTAGCAGGCCAGTTTGGATCGCTGTTAGCGAATGCGGCCTGGCTCGCCATGATAGGCAGGTAGGCAAGTTTTCTTAGCAGTTCACGTCGCTTACTTTTCATCGCACGCCCCCTTACAGATGACTCATTTGCTGTTTTTGAATGCAGGCTTCACGATAGCAAGATTGGCGACATACGCATAGGTCCGCTTGTTAAGCACGCGAGCGCTTGCTTGGGGGTTTCCAGGCTGCAAGCAAATGAAAAAAAGCTTGAATCAATGTGAGGCTTGGCTTTCAATGCGGACAGGAGATTTAAGACGTGCCCTTTGAACATTGCAAAGTTTGTAGGAAATGCTGTCATATTGACGAGGGCTACCCTGCCCTAGAGATTCCTTTGCTGGCTCCAGAGAAGAAACAGTGGACGAGACTTGTGATCGAATCTCAATGCACTTTCTTAGGGCATGAGGGTTGCAGCCTCGGTGACAACAAACCATTTGCATGCGAGCAATACCCGCTGTCTTTCGATCCCAAACAAGAGCGTTATTATTTCGACGCAGAATGTCCACTGTATGAACAATACCAGCGTGATCTGGCGATCGATGGCAGTGATGCGCAAATCCATTTTCTGAGGGTGAGAGAGCGAATTTCAAACCTCAAAAAGCAAAACAATCGATTTTTGCAACGAAACTTTAAACTTGATCAAGCTTATTTTGACTTGCTTGATCTCCATGTACCAAGCAAATTGACTTGATCGCAGCATCCTCAAGCGCCCTTATCAGAACCGGTGCGTCGCTCCAAAGCTATGGTCGTAATCCATCGTTAACTCCTCGCCCTTGCGGATGCTTTTTAGGCTTTTAAAGCTCCCATCGTCTTGCATACGAAGATTAGGTTGCTTGTCATGATTCAAGTAGATCGCCATCTCGACAACATTGAGCCCTGAACTGGGCACAAGAAAACCCTGTTCGTCGTAATAACAAAACATACTCAAGGTTTTCCGAATGGCGCGCGGTAGGGTATCGACTTGCTCATGACTAAGCCTCACCTCACGGTGTTTGACGCGGCTAACTAATGGATCAATACCTTTGGGTATCCGACGAATTGCAAAAACCCCGATGCCATGCCTCTCTGAGGGGCGCAACTCGCAATAAAGCTCAGCTCGCAAGCTCTTTAGCATGGCACTTGCCAACAGCCCATCTTGACGACTCAATTTGCTTGTCATGGCCGTAAAGTGCTTAATGAACTGGTCGCCTATTCGCTCGGCAGCAAATAGTCCATTGGATTCCAAGCCAGGCTGGACTTGCGCTCAAGACGATTCCAATCCGAGGAAAGAAAGTCGGTATGAAGCGGAGAACTAGGATCAAGCATCAGCGGGTGGTCACTTGGACAGAGCGCTAACGAGTAGATCGGCTCGACCTGATTGATAAATAAGCGCTTGTAGGGAAAGTCCCCAACCGGCCCTAAATTATAATATTCATACCCATTATCATAAGTCCACTGGGCTGCCAGCAAACATGCATAAAGGCCGGGTGAGTAATTGCGATAGGATGGATTCCACTGGCAAAAACTGCCATAAAGCTGCCCTCGCTCGGGCAGGATGATCGAAACATCGGTCAGCACGACATCACCCTCAGTGTCCCGCACTTGAAGCACAAGTAGATCAAGGTCGCTGACGTAGTCGAGAAAGCCATCTACCTCAGCAGGATCAATTTCATAACGAGCAAAATGCTCACTTCCCCAGGCCTCAATATCTTTGGCGGTGAGCATCGCTCCCGGTATCTGCTGCACGCTATGGTCAAAGCGTCGATGCTTTTGGCGCAACTCTTTAAACTTGCGTGCCCTTCGACCTTCGGTCCAATAGCCTTCTTCTCTCACAGCCACAAGTCCATATGCGTCACGAATGGGATGGCCCCACTCGCTTTCAGGCGGCAGTGCATAGATCAGCAAGGGTTGCGGTGCAACGCGTAACATCGCCTCATTAACATCGATGTAGGGACAAAGCGCATCCCATCGCGTGGTGAAGTATGCGATCTCGTCGTGGTAGCTGTGAACAAAGAGATTTGACGCAGTCCAGCTTTGGTGACCCAAACGATACGATCGCTCTGAGAGCATCTGATCTGAACAATGCAAATACGACTGACTTGACGCTAGCTTATCCAAAGGCATTCGATAATCACCAACAATTTGTTATTGTTATTGTAATTTTTTAAGTGTTATTCCCATGGCGCAAGCATAACGAATTTTTGCCATTTGATTCAAGCTTTAATCGAGCCGTTTGTCAGACTTTCGCACCTCTAATCCATAGTCGTCTAACAAGACCTTCAAGTCAGGTTTGCTGATCGTCTTTGATCACGTTCAATGCGCAATATGATCCAATACTTAATACGATCTAAGCGGCATTTGGACTAACCGGCTTGAATGGATCCGCGCATCGCTTCCATGACCAATCCTGCCCGGTGAAACCCTCAGGGTTTACTGCGCACTCATGCTCGTCAAGGACACCGTTGACTGAAAGCGCCGATAAGCCATGTAGGCAATTCACGTTCGTGCACTGCAAAAATTATTTTTCTCATGGTGAGAGATAGCTTTTCATAATATGCAAAAATACTCTAAGTACTTGTTTTATATATTGTTAATTATTTTTGATATAAATTTTGCTTTTGCTACACTGCATCATGTCAATGGCCACTGACGTCTAATCGAATTAACCGTTCTCATTTATCAAACTAGGAGCGTCATATGTCTCGATTCGAACTGGAAGTGCAAAAGCTACAAAAAGATTGGTCGCAGCCCCGTTGGAGCGGTATTCAACGTAACTATTCAGCTGCCGATGTCGTGCGTCTAAGAGGATCTTTCCAAGTGGAGCACAGTCTTGCAAGAAGCGGGGCCGAGAAGCTTTGGCGACTTCTCCAAAGTGAGGATTTCGTCAACACCTTAGGTGCCTTGACTGGTAATCAAGCCATGCAACAAGCCAAAGCCGGCTTAAAAGCGGTTTACCTATCAGGATGGCAGGTTGCAGGCGATGCGAATCTTGCTGGCGAAATGTATCCCGACCAGTCGCTTTACCCCGTCAACTCAGTACCCTCGGTCGTGGAAAAAATCAATAACGCACTGATGCGGGCCGACCAAATCCAATGGATGGAAGGCCTTCAACCAAGTGATCCGTCCTATGTGGATTTCATGTTACCGATTGTTGCCGATGCCGAGGCCGGTTTCGGCGGGGTACTCAATGCTTTTGAGTTAATGAAAGCAATGATTAAAGCTGGCGCTGCGGGTGTTCACTTTGAAGACCAACTTGCTTCGGCCAAAAAATGTGGGCACCTCGGCGGAAAAGTACTTGTTCCAACGAGAGAAGCGGTCTCAAAGCTGCTGGCTGCGCGCCTTGCCGCCGACGTTTTAGGTGTACCAACCGTACTGCTCGCTAGAACGGATGCCGAGGCTGCTGACCTGGTGACCTCTGATGTTGACGAAAACGATCGAGCCTTTTTAACCGGGGAGCGCACCGTCGAGGGCTTTTATCGCAGCCGTGCTGGCTTTGATCAAGCGATTGCGCGCGGTCTGGCCTACGCGCCTTATGCTGACTTGATCTGGTGCGAGACAGGAAAGCCTGATCTGGGTTTTGCAAAGGCTTACGCCGAGGCGATTCATGCAGAATTTCCAGGCAAGATGCTGGCCTACAACTGCTCACCATCGTTTAACTGGAAGAAGCATTTGGACGATACAAGCATTGCAAAGTTTCAGCGCGAACTAGCGGCCATGGGTTATAAGTTTCAGTTCATTACCTTGGCAGGCTTTCACAGTTTGAATTACTCGATGTTCAATCTTGCCTATGGTTATGCACGCAAGCATATGACTGCTTTCGTCGAGCTTCAACAATCGGAGTTTGCAGCGGCTGATAAGGGCTTCACAGCCGTAAAACACCAGCGCGAAGTAGGAACAGGATACTTTGACGCAGTCACTACGACGGTCGAGCGCAATGCCGCAACAGCAGCGCTAAAAGGGTCCACGGAAGACGAACAATTTTTTGAGGCTGAGGCCCAGTCGAAGCTGACCCGAGTCGCTTAAGTCGGCTATATTCATCGCCCATGGCAAAGCTCTATTTTCGCTATGCGGCGATGAATGCTGGTAAGTCAACTGCCCTACTGCAGGTTGCCCATAACTACGCTGAGCGCGGCATGAAGGTGATGATCTTCACGGCTGCGATCGATCACCGTAGTGGCTTTGGCTATGTGCGTTCCCGATTAGGTATCAAGCACGAGGCCGCTTTGTTTGGGGCTGATTCGCTGTTTTCTCGACGAAACCTGCCAGCAGACCTTGCCTGCATCTTGATTGACGAAGCCCAATTTCTAAGCATAACCCAGGTGCAACAGCTTCATCGCTTAGCCCACCTTGATGACCTACCGGTAATTTGCTATGGATTGCGTAGCGATTTTAAAGGTGATGGCTTTGCAGGATCACTAGCCTTGCTTAGCCTTGCTGATGACCTGGAGGAAATGAAGACAATTTGTGCCTGCGGCCGCAAAGCCTCAATGAATATGCGCATTGATGATCAAGGGCACAGGGTTCGAGAAGGCTTACAAATTGAAATTGGTGGTAACGAGCGCTATCGAGCCGTCTGCCCCAAGTGCTTTTATGCTGATGACGACGCAGCGCCTGAGCAAGCACCAGGCCTGTTTGGCTGAAGCTCATGCAGCCGATGCTTGCAGCATGATAGAGTCCGCGAAAACCGATCGATTGCCACCCATTTACTCATGTTCAACTTAAGCCGCCTCTTGTCCTGGCTCGCGCGATTTTGCGCGATCCTGGCGGGCTTGCTGCTTACTGCTATCACCTTGATGACTTGCGCAAGCATCATGGGGCGCGAGTTTATAGGTCGACCGATCACCGGCGATTTTGAATTGTCAGGGGTTGCTGCCGGTGCTGCTATCGCCTTATTCATGCCGCTTTGTCAGGTAAGACGTGGGAACATCATTGTCGATTTCTTCACCACGCGTTGTTCATCAAGCACGATTCATCGCTTGGACCGACTTGGTGCGTGGCTATTGGCAGTCTGTTTTTTCATCCTTGCATGGCGTACCGGCGTAGGTGGCTTAAATGCCTTTCAAAGTTCGAGCGGGACGATGATTTTGGGATTCCCCGAATGGATTACCTATGGTTTTATGGTCCCAGCCTTTGGGCTCACAAGCTTAATTGCCTCCGCACAGGCCCTAGGGTTAATGGATAACAAAGGACCAGAACTCCGGTGAGCGGCCTACTACTCGTGGCCGTGATGTTTGGCATCATGCTCGCCCTCATGGCAGCACGCATACCGATCGCAGCAGCTATGTTTTTTGCAGGCGCCTATGGCTACGTCATGCAAACAGGTTGGCCTGGTTTTAGCAACTATCTAAACGCGCAAGCCTTTGCACGATTTGCAAGCTACGATCTTTCGGTTATACCGCTCTTTATTTTGATGGGTAACTTTGCCACCCAAGGAGGCATCTCTCGGGCCCTCTTTACCTTTGCCGCAGGGATCACTCGACGCTTTAAGGGCGGTATGGCTATGGCCGCTGTGCTGGCAAGCGCAGCCTTTGGTGCCATCTGTGGCTCGTCGGTTGCTACGGCGGCGACCATAACCGGTGTTGCGCTTCCTGAACTGAGACGTCATGGTTATTCGGGTCGCTTAGCCACGGGAACATTGGCTGCTGCTGGCACGCTTGGGATCTTGATACCGCCATCAGTGCCCTTGGTGATTTACGCGATTCTGACCGAACAAAATATCGCCAAACTGTTCGCAGCAGCAATGATTCCCGGCTTGATTGCCATGATTGGTTATATGGTGGTGATCGCTGTATATGTACGCTTGGTACCGGGGCATGCACCAGACACCGATGACGATATACCGGGCGTAACCAGGGCTTCAACGCTATCGATCATGCCCATTCTCGGCATTTTTCTGATTGTTTTCGGCGGGATTTACGGCGGCTTTTTCACGCCCACCGAGGGTGCAGCGGTTGGCGCTGCAGCAACACTCATTTCGGCTGTACTAAGACGCGAACTAAGTTGGTCTGGGTTTAAAGAATGTTTTTATGCCACGGCAGAAAGCTCAGGCATGATTTTCTTAATTTTTCTGGGTGCCGATGTCATGAGTGGTGCACTGGCCCTTAGCGGCGCAACCAATCATCTAAGCGCTTTTGTCAATGGACTTGGATGGTCGCCCTTTGCCATTGTTGCTGCGATCTTGCTCTTTTACGTCGTACTTGGTGCCGTCATGGACGAGCTGTCTATGATTCTATTAACGATACCTATCTTCTTCCCGCTCGTCATGGGGCTAGACTTTGGAATGCCCAGAGAGTCGGTCGCCATTTGGTTCGGCATCATGGTGCTTATGGTAGTTGAGTTTGGGCTGCTTGCACCGCCGGTAGGCTTAAACGTCTATGTTGTTAACAGCATGGCAAAGGATGTTCCGATCGCAGAAAGTTATCGCGGCGTGATGCCGTTTTTGGTTAGCGACACGCTCCGTACCTTGCTACTGCTATTTTTCCCAGGTATTTGTCTTTGGTTTGTCGGTGTGATTACTTGAGTTTTATCGCATTTGGATCAAGTAGCGAGCATTTATCCTAGCCACTTTATGGATGCCTTTTCTGTTTCGACAGGCGTTGTGGCACTGGCCGAAATCGGCGATAAAACCCAACTGCTCGCTTTCGTCTTGGCTGCCCGCTTTAAGCGCCCCTTGTTGATCGCGCTCGGCATCTTAGTTGCGACGCTCATCAACCATGGTTTGGCAGGCTACCTAGGCGCATGGATAACCTCGGTACTAGACCCGGACTGGCTTCGCTATACGCTTGCAAGCTCATTTATAGCAATGGCCGTTTGGATCATGATTCCTGACAGCCTTGTTGAGGATGACAAGCCGGTCTCCGAACAAGGTAGCGTCTTTGCTGTAACGTTTGTGAGTTTCTTTATGGCGGAGATGGGTGACAAAACTCAGATCGCTACAGTTGCGATGGCCGCACACTACGGATCCGCGCTAAGTGTTGTACTCGGGACAACCCTCGGCATGATGATTGCCAACGTACCTGCTGTTTACCTGGGGGAAAAACTTGCCGGAAAAATTCCAATGCGCCTTGTTCACGGAATGGCTGCGCTGATTTTTGTAACATTAGGAAGCCTGATTTTTCTGGGACTGGATACTAACTGGCTAAACAAGCTCGCACCCATCATCGAGAAGGCTGGCCTAGACGTAGTCGCGCTTAATGCCCCACTTACTTGCCAACTTTGATAGCAAATCGCGGTGTCGGAATCCTCGACCGCTCATCTTTGTTTCGATATTGTAATTATATTTTTTTATCGCTGCCATCACGATATCGGTTGCGTAAATACCGGGCTTCCCCCACTCGGGCTCAGTGATTCGTATCTCAACTTGATCAAAAACAATCACGCTCCATTCGGTCACCCGACAAGCGATATCGCAGTTATTGAGGATGTGAGCGATAGTGTCTGGTGCATAGACGGTGTGGCCGCCCAAGTGATACATCTCATCAAGAAAGCGCTCGCGCGCTTCAAGGTTCGGCAAGAACTGTCGAAATTGTCCAATCAGCTGAATGTTGAAGTCACCGATGGTGTAGGGACGATCCGCCGAAGCGCCTTTGATTAAAGCAGTCAAAACCTCAAGCGTCTTGTCGAAACGCCACAAATCGTCTTCTGACTTCACGTAGGCTGGCGTCGATTGAAGATAGGGATTGCCTCGAACGTCACTAAAAGTCCACGGCTCAAGGCTCGGGGGCAAACCAAGTTCAAATAACACCTGGGATAGCTCCCAAGCCTGCCAGAGCCAGTCCAAGCCCGGAGGATCGGAGTCAACGTTAGCTAGAGGATCCCGGTGCGCGTCAAATACACCTCGACGTCGCATCGCGTGATAAATCCTCGCGTCCAGGTTCGAATCGGGCGTCAGGCGATGATCCTCAGTACCGTAGGTTTTACAAAACCAATCAACCGCTAACACGGCGTTACTAAGGTCTCGATCGAAGCTCTGATATTGACTGGGTTCAAGCCTTTGACTGAAAAGATAAGGAACACGTGGTCTTGACTGCTCAGCCGAGAATCGAACCCAATGCAGCTCTTCAACACCTGTTTCGCGCTGTTGATTGGCCTGTGCTGCCAGCAGCTCATGTTTGGTTTTAAAGACGATACAATGTTTAATACCATATCGCTGATACTGCAAGTAGAAGAGGCCCGTTCGTTCGCCCGCTATAAGAACGTCTGGAAAACCATGCGAAAACTCATCGATAGCTCTCAATCGCAGATCGATTGCCACCGGATCTTTAAGATCAAGCGAGTCGTTCAACCGCGAAAGATAGTGCTTGATTTTATATATGATATTCATAGCCGAGGAGTCACTATCACCATAGCGCCAAACGAGCTAGGTATCGCATTGAATTGCTATCGCGGCTTGAATGAGTCAATCGCCTTTTGCAAATCACGTAATTCTTCGCAGCCGAAAAAGCAGGCTTTCTTTAAGCGCTTTGCCATCTCCTGAGCACCTGCCAAGTCGTTTTTCATAAGCATCAGTTCACCGTAGTATTCAAGCGCACCGCGATGATCAGGCTTTATCTTTAAAGCTTCAAGGTAGTGAAACTCAGATCGACCGAAATCGGGCGGTGTTTGTTTGCGATACGCAAAACCCATCAAATTATGCCAATCGGCGTCCGTAGCCTGGCTATCCTCAGCCAACTTCTCGAGTGCCATCTTTATCTCGCCCTGGGCGATAAGCGCAGGGACCTGTTTGAGCCAAGATTTTTCTGGTGCTGAAGAATCCGTGTTACGGCTATCTGATGCGGCCTGGACCCCCCCCGTTAGGCTGCCATACGCGAGCAAGATGGCGATCAAAACGCTTGCAATGGGCTCTACCAGCCCTTTGGTTTTAAAGCCAATCATCACCATCGCCTCCATCAAACGCACCCTCGTCGAGGGAAAGTCCATCAGTCCAAGCACTTTGTGCCTGCTGGCCCGCTCCGCCATCGGTGAGTTGCTGGTTCAAATCTGATCCGGGTCCGATACCATCGCCTGAGTCGGACATCATATGCTGCATGCCCTGCCAAAGCGCTTGTCCGATCATCACCCCGGCCGCTGCACCTAAAAGACTCCCCATCAGGCCCTGAGACCATGAACTTTGCGGCTGATTTTGCTGCGCTAAGGCCGCGGCACCTGGATTTCGCGGCCCCGCTTGCCGACCCCAGGGGTTAGTGCCTGCAAGTTGCGCCTCCAGTTCGCTGATCTTTTGTTGGGCTGCCTCCACCGCAATGCTGAGCGCCAAACTGCGTTGGGTTAGCAAATAGGCTGCATGCGGCTGTTGGGCAAAGGCCTGCTCAATCAGCCCAAGTGCTTGACGATCAACGCTGGCGACCTGTGTCTGAACGAGTCCATTGAGGAATCGAATAAGTTGCTGCTCTTCGCGGGTGTTCATGACTTCCCTCCAAAAGATACCAACATAGTCCCAAAGCAATAACCGTATGATGAAAAAGGTCCGTGCCGATGAGCGATTAAATCCGCTTTGATAAGCGATTGACCTAGCTGGATACAAGAATCCTCGCCTGCGCTGTGCGCTCGTCCTTTACACTTGGCCCTCAACTTAGAGGGGGGTACTAAGTCCCATGCATATTCAAAAACTCGGACCAGCGATCGGCGCCTTGGTGACTGATATCGACCTGAGACAAGCTCTGAATAGTGAGCAACAAACCCATTTGCATGAGGCTTTGATTGAACACCAGGTGCTGTTTTTCGAGGGGCAAGACATCACACCCCATCAGCAACGCGATCTGGCTGCAGCCTTTGGCGACCTGCATATTCATCCGGTTTATCCACAGCATCCCGAGGTCGCTGAAATTATCTTGCTCGATACCTCGATGGATAATCCGCCAGACAACGACAACTGGCACACCGACGTAACCTTTATTGAAACACCACCGCTTGGCGCCCTGCTGTCGGCCCAACACTTACCGAGTTCGGGCGGCGACACCCTTTGGGCAAGCGGCATTGCTGCTTACGAAGCGCTTTCGGCCCCGATGCGCGCACTTCTGGATCCGCTAAGCGCAGAACACGATTTCTTGCAGTCATTTCCCGCATGGCGCTTTGCCAGGACGCCTCAAGAGCGGATCCGATGGGAGGCTGCGCGCGACAAACATCCGCCTGTGACTCATCCCGTTATCAGAACCCACCCGGTTAGTGGTCGTCGTGGGCTTTTTGTGAATGAAGGATTCACGAGTCGCATCGTGGAGCTGCAAAAAAAGGAGAGCGATGCCCTGCTCGCTTTTTTGCGCGAACACATCGCCAAACCCGAATTCACAGTCCGTTGGCGTTGGAAGCGCCATGATTTAGCGTTTTGGGACAATCGTCTCACACAGCATTACGCCACAGCGGATTACTTACCCCAGCGCCGCATCATGCATCGTGCGACGATTTTGGGTGACAAGCCGTTTTAGATCGAACTAAAAGCTGGCAAAGCGGCGAAAACCTGCCGAACGGCTACTTTAGTTTTAGCCAGAGCAGTGAATTAGGGCTTTTACTTAGCCTGAAAAGTGGGCGAAAAAACAAGCTAGGCGCAGGCCAAAGGGAGCTAGCGTGTCAGAAGAGACCGAACAGCAGGTAGAGCGGCCCAAGTCGCTTGCCGAGCAAATCAAAGAAGGGGCGAAATCGGCAGGCAAAGCGCCGATGAGCTATGACGACCTCGACGGCGCTTCAAAGGCGGCGGTGGTTTTGCTTTCGGTGGGCGCCGAGGTGGCTGCTGACGTGTTACGTCAAGTTACACCCATTGAGGTGCAACGCATTTCGAGCAAGATGGCCATTGTGCGAGCGCTGAATCGTGACATGCTCTTACAAGTTTTGAGGGACTTTAAGGAAGCAACGATTAGCAACGCACAGGTTGCCTTCGACACTGACTCGTTTATGCAGAATATGTTGCAAAAGGCGCTCGGTTCTGAGGGAGCTTCGGACCTGCTCGGTAAGCTTGAAGCTGCGATCGACATGTCAGGTCTCGATGCACTCAAGCGCCTTGATCCAGACGTTGCTTATGAAATTCTTAAAAACGAACACCCACAGGTCCTAGCAACTATCATAACGTTCTACGAACCACCACAAGCCTCTGCGCTGCTTAAGTTGTTCCCGGCGGAAATCCGCAATGAGGTTGTGCTCAGAGTCGCCTTGCTCGAGAAGGTCCAACCTGCAGCGCTCAAGGAACTCAATGAAACCATGATGAACGTGGGCGCGCAAGACTCGAAGCGTTCGAGTGTTGGCGGTGTGATTCCAACGGCGGAGATTCTCAACCTGCTATCTGGCGGTATGGACCAGGAAGCACTCGGTGTGATCCGCGAATACGACGTGCCGCTTGCCGACGCAATTCTTGAGAAGATGTTCACCTTCGAAGACCTTATCGAACTTGAAGATAAGTCTATTCAGACCTTGATGCTTGAAACAACCCAAGATGTTCTGGTGGTTGCACTTAAGGGCGCTTCGCCAAAACTTCGAGAAAAAATCTTCAAGAATATGGCCAAGCGCGCTGCCGATACGGTTCGCGAAGATCTCGCTGCTCGTGGTCCAACCAAAGTGGCAGACGTTGAAGATGCGCAAAAGCAAATCCTCAATGTTGGACGAATGCTCCACGGCGAGGGCAGAATTATCATGGAACGCAAGAAAGAGGGTGGCGATGCAGGTTTCCTCTGATCAGTGTGTAGGAGCTGAGTGATGAGCCAGACATGGAAATTCGAGACACAGGCTGTGCACGCTGGATATAGTCCCGATCCAACGACTAAATCAATGGCTGTGCCAATTTATCAAACGGTTGCTTATGCCTTCGATAATGCTCAGCACGGCGCTGATTTATTTGACCTAAAGGTAGCCGGAAATATCTACACCCGCATCATGAATCCGACGCAGAGTGTGTTGGAGGCAAGAGTCGCGGCGCTCGAAGGCGGACTCGCGGGCTTAGCATTAGCGTCTGGCCAGGCTGCCATTACCTATGCGATTCAAACAATCGCCGAAGCGGGCGACAATATTGTTTCATCAAGCGCGCTCTATGGTGGAACTTACAATCTGTTTGCTCATACCCTACCTCAGTACGGCATTGAGGTGCGATTCGCCGACGCAAGAGACCCCTATAGCTTTTCAGAACATATCGATCAAAAAACCAAAGCAATCTATGTTGAGACGATCGGTAACCCACTCGGTAACATTACTGATATTGCAGCGATATCAGAGGTAGCGCATGCAGCTGGGGTTCCGCTTATTGTCGATAATACGGTTCCAAGCCCATATCTATGCCGCCCCTTTGAGCACGGCGCAGACATCGTCGTTCACAGCCTAACCAAGTACATCGGCGGCCAGGGCAATAGTATCGGCGGCATGATTATCGATTCTGGGAAATTCCCCTGGGCTGAGCATAAGGCTCGATTCAAACGTTTGAATGAACCTGATGTGAGCTATCACGGTGTTGTCTACACCGAAGCGCTGGGCGCTGCAGCTTATATCGGACGAGCACGCGTGGTTCCGTTAAGAAATATGGGCGCTGCGATTTCGCCGCTGAATGCATGGCTGATTCTTCAAGGACTTGAAACCCTCGCACTGCGAATGGATAGGATTTGCGACAACACCCTTGCGGTCGCAAAGCATTTGCAAAACCATCCCAAAGTTCAGTGGGTTGACTACGCTGGGCTCCCAAGCCATATCGACCATCAACTGGCAGTTCGAATGATGAAGGGCAAAGCATCCGGACTACTTACTTTTGGTGTCAAGGGTGGACGCGCTGCCGGCGAGCGCTTCTTAGATGCACTCGGGTTGTTTACACGGCTTGTCAACATCGGCGATACAAAATCACTTGCTACTCACCCAGCATCGACAACCCATCGGCAACTATCGGCTGATGAGCTTGCAAAAGCAGGAGTCAAAGAGGAGACGATTCGCTTATGTGTCGGCATCGAACATATCGATGATTTGCTTGCCGACCTTAATGCAGCACTCGATGCTGCCTAGACGGCGCGATCGTGCATGTGCAGGGGTTTTTGCTTAGCAATCGCATCATTTTTTGAATCGTCATCGTTTTAGTGATCAAAGACTCTGACCCGAATAGGGCGCAACCAGGTCTCGAGTGGTGGCTCCTACGCCGACTGCCTCGAATTGCACTGCTCGGTCTCGCCATGTTTGCAGCTGCTTGGTTTATGTTGCCCCACTTGCCCTGGCAGGGGGATCCACAGCGAGTCGATGCCTCAGTAGCGCAAGCGGGCTATGCCTTGATTGGTGGATTGATTTTCTTTTTCACCATGCTTTTAACGGTCTTTATTGGTTGCGCTATCGTTTTTGTCATGAAAGGGCCGTCATACACATCGACCGATTCATTCTGGCTTGAAGACGCCGACAAGCCGCAATAATTAGACGGTGGATAGAGCATGATTCGCATCGGAGTCTTAGCGAATCATGCTCGGCTAAATTGCCTCCAAACCTACACTCCCATGAAAAGCAGTTTAAGCAATAACTTGTAAGACACGTGCTTGTAACAAGCTTCCAATTGCCCCTGCTTTTGCGACGACAGCTTGAAAGGCTGGTGCCATTGCAAATTCATCCATGACTTCGCCAAGTTGATTTAAATCATTGACCGCATAAGTAACGATCAAATGATCCATTTCAGGTGCAAATACGGGAACTGCAGCAGTCATAACTGTGTTTGGACCAACAGCCTCCTTGGCCTCTGGCAAAAGTTCGATCGCCAACTGCATTTTCTCTCGAGCAACGCGGTAGGAACGTTGAACCAGTACTGTTTTCGCTGAAGGTTCCCCAAAGACATATCGATATACGTAGGGACCATGTACATCGGCTACAGGATGTTCTGCCTGCTCGGCTCTCAAGCTCGTCAGCTCAGCATCATTTCCAAAGGACTGAAATGCTCCAATACCGTGTTTGAAATCGTTATAACGAGCAAATACTTCAACATTACCCGCATCGGCACCCATAATCACCTTCATAACACGAGCTTGTGCACCTAGGCGATTCATTGCAGCCACATGCCTACGTGACCTGTCGATCACCGTCGCTTCTTTTCCCACATGGGGGACCAAGATACGTCTTGAAATAACAAACATAACTCCTCCTTAGCAAAATGAAAGGTCAACGATGCGACATAGGTTTAGAACGCTTAGTTATTATTGTCGCGACCAGATTTGTAACATGCTCCCGCCGGAAATCCATTTACCCCAAACCACTGCTTACAATTTTGTCATGTGGTGCCGCTCTAAGCAGAAACATGAAATCTGACCTACTCGCGCTGGCAGCGATTGCCATGTGGAGCACATTGGCTACGCTCGGCTTATCGCTCGCCCACCTGCCGCCATTCCTACTGACAGGCCTTTCACTACTCGTGGGTAGCTTGATCGCTATACCGCTAGCCCGGGGGAATTTGCGCGCAATTGTCGCGCCAACCAAATTACTCGCAGTCGGGATTTACGGGCTTTTCGGCTATCATTTTTTACTCTTTATGGCGTTTAGAACAGCGCCTGCGCTTGAAGCGAATTTGCTTAATTATCTATGGCCTTTGGCGATCGTCTTATTGGCCCCTCTTTTCAATGCCAAACTCAGGGTCGAAGGCCGCCATCTGATCGCGGCAATGATCGGTTTTCTTGGCGCTGCCATTGCTATCGTCGGGAGGCAAGCCGGTGCTCAAGCACCCATCTTGGAGAGCTGGCACCTTGGTTATCTCTATGCGATCGCTGCCGCATTGGTTTGGGCCAGCTTCTCATTGTGGACAAGTCAGCTATCGTTCCGAACGATACAAATCGGTAGCTTCTCGGCGCTGTCTGGTTTGCTTTCGCTCGCACTACACATGCTTATCGAAGAACCCACACAACTCAGCGCAAGCGATGCAGGATTGATCCTGCTCTTGGGATTTGGGCCTTTGGGTGCAGCGTTTTACTGCTGGGACGCAGCGCTTAAATTAGGCGATCCGAGGCGGATTGGCATTCTTTCCTTCTTAACGCCGCTACTGTCAACGATTTTGCTGGTGAGCGCAACCGATGTAGCGATCGGACCTCATATCATGCTGGCGGCTTTCATGATCCTTGGGTCAGCGCTTTGGGGGACAAAGTCACCCGAAAGCGGCGCCGAGGAAACGGATAAGCCTTAAACCTTGAGCGCAATAAGCACCTCATCGAGCATTTTCTTGGCATCACCAAAAAGCATACGGTTATTTTCTTTGTAAAAAAGTGGGTTATCCACGCCCGCGTATCCGCTCGCCATGGATCGTTTCATCACAATGCTTGTGCGTGCCTTCCATACTTCGAGCACAGGCATGCCTGCGATTGGACTTGTAGGATCATCTTGAGCGGCAGGATTAACGATGTCGTTTGCACCAATCACCATAGCGACATCGGTATCGGGAAAGTCTTCGTTGATCTCGTCCATCTCAAGCACGATGTCGTAGGGCACCTTGGCCTCTGCAAGCAGCACATTCATGTGACCCGGCATACGTCCCGCTACAGGATGAATACCAAACCGAACGGTCACACCCTTGCTTCGCAAGCTTGCTGTGATCTCGTTGACCGTGTGCTGAGCCTGGGCAACAGCCATGCCATAACCAGGCACGATAATCACGCTTTTGGCCTCACGCAATAACTCGGCTGTCTCTGCTGCGCTGACAGGTACTACTTCGCCTTGAGGCTCAGCACTCGCCCCTTCAGGCTTTGCAGCAGGCGCACCAGAGCCACTTCCAAAACCACCAGCGATCACGCTGATGAAATTACGGTTCATCGCTTGACACATGATGTAGGAGAGAATCGCACCTGATGACCCAACCAAAGCACCTGTAACGATCAGCAAGTCATTACTCAGCATAAACCCGGTGGCAGCCGCTGCCCAGCCTGAATAACTGTTGAGCATTGAGACCACCACTGGCATATCTGCACCCCCAATGGCCATCACCATATGGATGCCAAAAAGTAGTGCGATCACTGTCATGATGATCAAAGGTGTCATACCGCTCTGAACACTGTCAGCTGCGATAAATTCACCGCCAAACCAAATGACCACCAACAAGGCAAGGAGGTTGAGCCAGTGGCGTGCAGGCAATAACAGCGGCTTGCCGTCGATCTTGCCGTTAAGTTTTCCGAAGGCAATCAGCGAGCCAGAAAAAGTAACCGCGCCAATCAGGATACCGATATAAATTTCAACTTCGTGAATGATCTTTTCAGCACCACTATACTGAATTGACGTATCGACATAACTGGCAAACCCAACCAGGCAAGCAGCCAACCCGACAAGGCTGTGCATGAGCGCCACCAATTCGGGCATTTGCGTCATCTTCACCGTTTTGGCGGCGTAAAGACCAATCCCTCCACCGACCACAATGGATGCCACGATCCAAGGTATGCCGGCAGCCGCTACTCTTGGACCAAGTATCGTCGCGATGACCGCGAGGGTCATACCGATTACACCGTAAAGATTGCCACGCCTGGAGGTTTCCGGGTTTGAAAGGCCACCAAGACTTAGAACAAAGAGAATGGCAGCACCGAGATAGGCAACCGTGGCTAAACTTGAAGAAATGAGGCTCGAGGTCATGATGCCGACTCCAGATTGTTATTTTTTCTCATCACTTACGAAACATGTCAAGCATGCGCCTAGTGACTGCGAAGCCGCCAAACATATTGATTGCCGTGAGTACGATCGCAGCAAACGCCAGCCACTGAATCAGTGCATCAGGCCGCGCATTAGTTCCTGCTTCGGGCGGCAGAATTTGAACAAGCGCACCGATCACGATAATGCTGGAAATTGCGTTGGTGACGCTCATAAGCGGCGTATGCAGCGCTGGCGTTACATTCCATACAACCATATAACCAATAAAACAGGCCAGCACAAAAACCGTGAAGTGACCGAGAAAAGCTGCAGGCGCGTAAGCTCCAATGGCCCAAAAAGCAAGCGCACCCAGGCCAAAAACCAAAGCAAGCGTGCTTGCAGGCATCGGCCCACTACTGCCATGCCCATGGGCACCCTTTTTCTCGACCGCAGCGCTCGCTGCCTTCGGGGCAGGCTTTGGCGCAGCCGGAGCAAGCGCAGGTGCAGGCCAGGTGATCTCACCATCTTTTATAACTGTTAAACCCCTGATGGCGTCGTCTTGCATATTGACGTTAATCACACCGTCTTTGGTCTTGCAAAGCTCCTCGAGCAAGCGAAACAAATTGGTGCCATAAAGCGTTGAGGACTGGCGCGCCATGCGCGATACAAGGTCGGTGTAGCCAATAATGGTCACACCATGTTTGACGACAGCCCTACCAGGCTCGGTCAACTCGCAATTGCCGCCCTGCTCTGCTGCCATATCCACGATCACACTCCCAGGCTTCATGCTCTGGACCATGTCAGCCGTAATAAGCCGCGGGGCGGGCTTGCCAGGGATTAATGCGGTCGTGATGATGATATCGACCTCGCGGGCCTGCTGCGCATACATCGCCCGCTGAGCTGACTGAAAACCCTCGCTCATCACTTTGGCGTAGCCGCCCCCGCCTGAGCCCTCCTCGTCATAGTCCACTTTGACAAACTCACCGCCAAGCGAGACGACCTGATCGGCGACTTCAGCGCGGGTATCGTTGGCCCGCACGATGGCACCCAAACTTGCAGCAGCACCGATGGCAGCAAGGCCTGCAACCCCGGCCCCGGCTATAAACACCTTAGCAGGTGGCACCTTGCCCGCTGCTGTGATCTGACCGTTAAAAAAACGTCCGAAGGCGTTTGCTGCCTCGACTACGGCACGATAGCCGCTCACGCCGGCCATTGAGGTGAGCGCATCCATCTTCTGGGCACGGCTTAGCGTGCGCGGTAAGGCATCGATCGCAAGAACAGTGATATTTTTTGCAGCCATTTGCTGCATTAACTCAGGATTTTGAGCAGGCCAGATAAAGCCAATCAAAGTCTGACCGCTGCGCATCAAAGATAATTCTTCGGGTGCGGGCGGACGTACCTTAAAGATGATGTCACTACCGTGCCAAAGCGTTGCTGCATCGGCCGCAATGCTCGCTCCTGCTTCGATGAAGGCTGCATCCGATAGATCGGCGAGTTCGCCTGCGCCACGCTCGATTTGAACATCAAAGCCGAGCTTAATGAGTTTGCTCACGACATCAGGAACAGTGGCAACCCGCTTTTCGCCAGGGTAAATCTCACGCGGTACGCCAATGAGCATCGTCTTTTCTCCTAGGACTTAGTGTTTAAACGATCGAAGGTCATAAAAGCGAAGACTCCCGCACGCAGGAGTCTTTGATCGTTGAGCCCTTCTTAGCGGCTCAAAACACTTATGCTACACAAGACCAAGGGCGCTTGACCCGCTTTACCCCTGAGCTTGATCGAGCAAATCAGTACTGCTTAGCCCTGGCCTTCGTGTTTAATCGCCTGCACCCAGCAAAAAGTCGATTTTTCCTAGAGCCACGCCGTTGTGGCGCAAGATCGCGTAGGCCGTCGTTGTATGGAAAAAAACATTCGGCAATGCCCAGGACTTCAGGTAATCCTCTGCAAGCATCGTGCGGGTCTTGTCCTTCCCAACCGGAAAGGTAATTTGTTTTGTCTCTTGACCTTCAATCGCTTGAGTGGGCACGTTCTTTAGCCATTCAACCGTTGCTTGAATACGAGCGATCAAGTCGGCTAAGTTGTTTTCGATGTTGTCGTGCTTAGGTGCGTCAAGACCACCGATTCTCGCAGCGCAGAGTTTGGCGGCATCACAAGCAATATAGATTTGCGACTTAAAGGGCAGCATATCGGGTGCAAGCCTAAATTGCACCAGTGCCTGCTCATCGTAGCCACGAGACGAAACATCGGCCTGGGCCTTTTGCAAGAAGTGCTTCAAGTTGTTCAGCGTGCGGATAAACACAGGCACCGAAGCGCTGTAAAGGGTGATGGTCATGGTTTGGTCCTTGCATTCAATGCGCCGACGGCGCAATGATCTGTTCGTTAATCTTAGTTCGTCAAGTATGACGTCGTGTCAAAGCTAGCAAGACGCCGAGCCCGATCATCGTTATACCCGAGACGCTCAGCATCAAGCGAGCGCGGGCTGCGTGCGCAATACCGGTATCCAGCAGTCGATCGGCAGCAAAGACCGCCAACACATCTGCGAGGGTGTTGAGCAGGACACATATGCTCCCAAGGAGCATGACTTGGGGCAAGATGAGCTCGGCGCCATTTACGAACTGAGGTAAAAACGCCAGGAAAAACATCGCAGTCTTAACATTGAGCGCCTCCACAACCATGCCATCACGAAACGCTCGCTTGGCACCTAAAGCTGACAGTGCTTCAGACTCTGCCAGGTCCTGCGGTTTGCTTCGAAGGATCCTAATGCCGAGATAGACCAGGTAGGTAGCGCCTAGGTATTTGATGACCGAAAACGCTGTTGCTGATTGAGCAATGATCAAGGAGAGCCCGGCCGCGGCGGCTAAAACATGCACCAAGCCACCGATCGCGGTCCCGACACAAGATGCCAAACCTTCGGTGCGTCCGCCTGCGACGGTTCGCGCAACGACGTAGGCAATGCCCGGACCAGGAGTGATCGCAAGGACCGCGGCAGCCAAAAGGAATGCGGTGAAGCTCATGGGTGGTACTCGCTAAAGTCTATGGCGCCAACGCTGACGCATTGCGATGGATTTTAGTTAACGTGCGATCGTGTTACCTGTCTGCATTGCTTATGTCTTCCGAAGTACCAAAACACGGGAAATTGTTGCTACGCTGCGCGTTTTCTCATAGGTTTTAGGTTGAGTCATCACGGACTACATCTAAGGATCATCACTTGTTAGCCATTCATGAAGGCGCCTGTCTATGTGGTCAGGTCCGTTTCCAGGTCAAGGGCGAGCCTTTGCGAACATTTGCATGCCATTGCCGGTACTGCCAAAGGTTGACGGGCAGTAGCTTCTATGCCGAATCGATGTTTCCCATCGAAGCGGTTGAAATCCGAGGAAAGCTCAGCGTGTATGGCCACAGATCGGAGACAAGCGGCCAATATGTTTATGCTCATTTCTGTCAGCATTGCGGAACAACGGTGTCATTAACTTTTGAACGATGGCCTAAATTTCGAGGTCTATCAAGAGGCTGCTTTGATGACCCTAATTGGGTCGAGATCAGCTCACACATTTGGACGGAGTCAGCTCAGACCGGCGTTGTTTTGCCTGAGAACACAGATTGCTTTTTTCAGGCGAGGGCTTCGTTAAACGGAGAACCCGCAGAGGCAATTCGCTATACGGCGCCACAGCACGCGAAGTTACGTTGCTGAGGACTTTGCGAGCGTACTACCGGTAGCTAAATCGATCAACGCTGAATTGAAAATCATGCCAACCATCCGTCAATACACTGATGCCACCGATCGAATCCAAGTTATCGAACTATGGCAACAGGTCTTCGGCTATGAAACCGCGCATAACGAACCCAACTTAGCCATATCAAAAAAGATAGCGATTAACGATGGCTTATTTTTCGTTGCCGTTGAAGGCAACGAGGTTATCGGGACCATCATGGCAGGCTATGACGGACATCGTGGTTGGTTGTATTCGGTCGCCGTAGATCCAAAAAAACGATTGGGCGGGCTGGGTCGTGCACTGGTTCAACATGCTGAACGAGCACTTGCCAATTTGGGCTGTATGAAAGTCAACCTTCAATTGCTGGCAGCGAATGAAGCAACTGCGGCTTTTTACAAATCTGTCGGCTACACCATAGAACCGCGAGTGAGTATGGGAAAGGTGTTATAACAATTCAATCAACGCGACTGTTGGTCTGATGCATCCGCCTCTGACCAACATTGAACTCAAATCGATCGGGCAACATCAATCACTCGCACTGCAATTTGCACTTGAACAGCCTTGGGAAGGGCTTTGTGGAGTCTTGTTTCAAGCTCAGACGAAGTTTTCAGCGCCGTCTCAAGCACCTGAGTTCGGTCGCGGGTGATGGGACGCCCAGTGCGGACAACTGGTTGGACTTTATTCATCGCAGATTGATTTTGCCGAAGTGGGGCATACATCGGGCCATCTTGGTCAGTCTTGCGATCATGTGCGGTGCATCAACCATCTTGCTTGCGCTTGAGCAGGTTGGCCAACTGACGGTAGCAATCATTGTTGCAATCGAGTTTGCATACTAGTTTGGCGCTGGATTTCTTGCACCCAACACCGCCGCTGGCGTCATGATGTCTCATCCAAAAGCGATTGGTGCAGCAGCGGCAGCGCTAGGATTCTGCCAAATGTGCTTTGCGGGCACCGTGGCTTTTGTACAAGGACTTATATACGACGGAACAGCGCTGCCGATGCTAGGGGTTCAGGTGGTTTTAAGTGTGATCGCACTGGTGACTTGGCGCTACCTTCCTCGATGTCGGTCGAGCGTTTGAGCGAGACGCTTGGGCGAAGCTATTAGGTCGAACGCTTTGACTTGCCCTTGGGGGCGTTCGCTGGCGAAACAACGTAAAGCTCAGCCTGCTCATTCATCGACTCAGTCTGACGTATGAATTGGCCCCATGCCTTTTCGCTTACGGCAATCATTTCTCTGGCTGCTTTAAAAAATGACTCGGATCCTGCTGGGGCCGCTTTAGCAGCCTCATCAAGCCAGGTAGAGACAGCGCGATAGCCCTCTTGGACTTGCGCCTCGGTCGTGAGTGCAACCGCCCTTGAGGTATCCAGTGCAAGTGCTGTAGCTTCGGTCAGGTAGTTTTGCGTGATCTGAGCGAGAGGTTTTGAGGCATCGTTGGCGATGGCGCCTAAGTCTTGGGGGGTTTTGACGCCTAGGAGTGCTTGGTGCTGTTTGACTGATTGCTCAAGCAAAGCCTTGGTCGTATTCAACTGAAGGGCACCCAACTGTTCGACCGCCTCGACCGCTTTGAGTCCCAGTGCCAGTTGTCCGTCCACGATGGACTGCAATCCTTTGGTGTCAATAGGCTGTTTCATGATGGTGTGTTTCCCTTACGAATGCATGCGAGCTGGTGGATTGGTACGAATGAATCAACAGCTAAACTAATACGTCGTGATCAGGGATTATGTTGCAACGCACCATTTATTGCAACTTGTGCTGTCTACTATTTGCATTAATTTGTTGCAATGCGACAAACCAGGCTGTTGAACGACGTTTGAGGTGCTTATCACTTCGTGCTTGCGTGATCGTGACGCTTAAATGTGCAAGCGAACCCACAGGGACTATTTACCCAATGGGACTATTTCCCGTTCAATTCGCTAAAAAACGCAGCCGTGCTTGGCGCCCGACCTAAGAAATCGCTAACCATGTCTTGTGCTCTACGCTCACTACCTCGACTCAGTATCGTATCTCGATAGCGGCTGCTAACTGCCGTGTCCATCAAGTTATTTCGGAATGCAGAACGCATATCGGATGCAATCACTTCAGCCCAAAGATAACCGTAGTAACCAACGGCATAACCTCCCGCAAGATGCCCGAATGCAGAGGGGAACATGGTTCCCTCAACATAGCCCAGAAGTGTCTCAGCTTGTAGTTGCTTCCAAACCTCAAGAGCATCTGGCTTTGCCCCGGCCTTCACATCGTGCAATTGCATATCAAAGCTCGCGAGCAATCGTTGCCCACTGTATCCGATACCTTGGCCGAATCGTCTTGACGCTTCCAGACGTTGGACCAATTCACCAGTGATCGTCGGGCAACTCGGCTTGCAACGGTCACTTAATCGCTTCAGTGTTTGCTCATTTTGGCCCCACGCCTCAAACATTTGCGATGGCGCTTCCACGAAGTCCCGCTCCACGCTTGTACCAGCGTGTCCCAGATACCTTGTATCAGAAAGTACACCGTGCAAGATGTGTCCAAACTCGTGAAGCAATGTTCTTAACTCTGAATAGTTAAGTCCCTTGTCATTGAAGTTTGCCACCATGACAGAAATTGGCTTGCGACCCAAAACGCGGCTTACCCCACGTGTTGGAAAGGCTGCAGCGTGAGTGAACTTCCCCGCTCTAGGAAATAGATCCAAATAAATCAATCCAAGGGGTTGATCGTTGGCCATCGCCCCCTTTCGTCTGACCTCCCACACGGTGACTGACTCGTGCCAAGTGGGTAGCGTTGTCCGATTGAATGCGACACCATAAAGCTCGGAGGCAATGTCCAATGAAAACTCAATGGATGCTTGCGTCGGAAAAAATGCCCTCAATTCTTCTTGATTGATTTGATACCGGGACTGGCGCAACTTCGCTTGCCAATAGGCAATATTCCATCGACTAAGTGTTTCTTTAGCACCTTGAGCCGTCATAAAGGCCTTGATCTCATCGAGCTCTTTGGCCTCGCGAGGCTCAGCCGCCTTCCTTACGCTCTCAAGAAAGGCGATGACAGCCTGTGGGTTAGCGGCCATTCGGTCTTGGGTCACCATACTGGCATAGGTTGTATATCCCATAACTTTAGCCAATTGATCACGTAAAACGGCTAACTCCGCCAGGATTTCCACGTTACGAGCCCCCCCACGATTAGTGAAGGCGATGTAATAGCGCTTCTTGGCCTCGTCATTATCAGCAGAATCCATAAAGGGTATGTACTCCGGGTAGCTAAACCCAAGTAGGTATCGCCCCTGTTCGTCTCGGCCTGCCTTGTCTAGAACCTGGGCTGGCACGCCCCGCACTTCGTCAGATGTGAATGCCACCTTGGTAATGTTGTCACGGAGTGTTCGCTCAAATTCCAAATTTAGATCATTGATTTCCTTTCTAATTTTACGAACCATCTCTTGCTTTGAAACATCTAACTGAACACCCGATGATTCAAATCGCCTGCGCAGATCATTTAAGTACTTTTGATCAATGGCATCGCCACCTTGCTTTGGTAACTTCGCAAACAGGTCGCTATCTTGATAAAGCGCAGTCCAATATGCATTCCACTTTTTTGAGCAATTGCTCGCTTCAGTGCGCACGCTTGCGTGGGGTGAAGTGCTCATCATTAGGCCCGCAATCGAGGCTACATCTTGAATGATTCCACCGAGCGCATCGAATTCGAGCAGTGTGCGCTTAATGTCCCCCTTCGCATCAAGCGCTTTCAAACCATCGACCGCCGTTGCTGCATCGGCTAACCCTCGATCACATTGCGCCTTCATCTCTTCAGCGGACCAAATAGGCAAAGCGCGCAGTGCTTGCGCATGCACATTTGTCGCTACAGTTAAGGCAAGTGCGGTAAAGGCAGTGCCAAGGCCATGCGATATGCTGAAGTTACGTACTAATTTCTGTTTCATGAGAAGTTCCGAGCGTGAAAACCGATGTGGCATGACAATATGCCTTTCCAAGTGGATTATCACATTGCGGTTTACACGCATGGCATCTTGCCCTTGGACGCTAGTGTCAGCACTGACTTTGCGTTGAATCGCTCGTATGTTATATCAAGGGCCAGTTGGACGGATAAGCGGCGCGATCCGAGCACACCGTACAGACCGCGACGCCTTTCTGGCTTTGTGCGAGTGCACATCCTGCATGACGCCGCTTTGAGCGCATGTTTGTCTTGACCCTGGCGCCTACAGCTAATACTTTGGCAAAACGACAAAGGCAACATAACCTTCATATGTACGCACCTCAATCATGGGAAGACACCCTTCGCCTGCTTGTCGAGCTGTCAGCCACCGCTGCTTTTGCTTTATCTGGGCTTATGGAGGCAGCGCGCAAAAAGCTCGATGCGGGGTTCCTTTAAGCCTTGTCGAACCGAAATCGGGCTTTGAATTGAACAAGTAGAGCTAACCATTACATCTTTTATTACACCAATACCATTCTTCGATACATACTTCTGTTGTATATAATTTTATTAGTTATAGCTTCAAGCATAATAAGTATTAATGTGGCTTCTACTGGATCGCTTTTTATTCTATATATTACTCCGCTTAATCACTTACTTTTACTTTCTACAATTTCTATCATCTATGCAGTAATTACAAGGTAATTTGCGGGTTTTGTCGAGTTCTTTACCGCAAAGTGAGTCAAGGTAGCGGACTTTTAAACCATGATCGTCACAATCAAGCGTGTTCATATGCCTAGACTGCTTGTCTACTCTGGCATCGTAGCGTGTGCATTATTAGCGCTAGTAGGTGTCGCTTGGCTTGCGAATGCAAGTTGGTGGTCTTCTTATGAGGCGAAAACAACCATCCTTGCACATCGTGGATTACATCAAACCTACACGCGCGAGCATCTCGAAAGTGATACGTGCACCGCCAACCGCATCCATTTACCTGAACACGGCTATCTTGAAAACACGCTTGACAGTATGGCAGCGGCCTTCGAATTGGGAGCTGATGTGGTGGAGTTGGATATCCATCCAACAACTGATGGGCAGTTTGCGGTGTTTCATGACTGGACCATCGACTGCCGAACGAATGGAAAAGGCGTAACGCGTAAGCAATCAATGGCCTATCTGAAGACCCTTGATATAGGCTATGGATACAGCGCCGACGGTGGAGCCACCTATCCCTTCCGGGGAAAGTTTGTTGGTGCGATGCCAACGCTCGATGAGGTTTTTGAACGATTTCCCGATAAGCGTTTTCTGATCAATATCAAGTCCAGGGACCCAGAAGAGGGACGCCAACTGGCTAAACGCCTTAAGCAGTTACCAACAGAACACCAAGCTCGACTCATGTCTTACGGCGGCGATGAACCTGAGAACACGCTGTCAAGCGAAATGCCCAACATGAAGACAATGGGCAAAAAGCGTCTCATGGAGTGCATGACACGCTATGTCGCTTACGGTTGGATAGGAATCGTGCCACAGGCTTGCCACAACACACTGATTTTGATTCCTGAGAATTACGCTACCCTACTTTGGGGCTGGCCCAACCGATTTGTGGAGCGTATGCACTTGGCAGGTAGTGAGGTCTATTTGCGAGGCCCTTATGGCTCAAAAAGCCACTTCCCCGCAGGCATAGATACGGTTGAACAGCTCAAGGCAGTGCCCAAAAGCTTCGCTGGAGGAATCTGGACAGACCGAATCGACCTGGTCGCAACGCACCGGCGAATGATGAGCACGGACTAGCTAATTAAAAATGACATTTTCCCCTTTTGGTCATTGGGAAGTCGTCAAACACATCGTCTTCCGATACGTTAGCCCGTCGCAACAATCGTCGGTTTATCGCAAGTACTAGAAGTACTTCTCGGTGGCGCGGGTATTATGTGAACTGTAGTTTAGTCTTTAATGTTGGAGATTTGAGTCATGGATTTTGGAACAACGCTAAAGCATATCGCTCCATTTTTAATTCCCATTTTGGCGCTATCGATCCCAATCGTTGCAATCATTTGGTCTAATCGAACTCGGATGCACAACGCCACCTTGCTCCACGAAACCCTTAGGCATCTATCCGAACTTGGCCGGCCGATCCCAGAAAGTTTGCTCGACGAACTTAACCAACTTCACGCGACAAACTCCGCTCGCAACTGGACACCACGATCATCGCTTCGTGCAGGTGTGATAAACATTGCGGTCGGTGCTGCGCTAAGTTTGTTGTTCTTAGTCATGCAACCAAACGATTGGTTCTGGGCCATTGGCATGATCCCCCTCTTTATTGGTATTGGTTTACTCGTTATCTCACGTTCTGACTCAAAGCTAGGATTAAACGCCGTACCGCCTTATCCTTAGCACAGCGATACATGTCAGCTGACAGCCCCGAGCTTTATCCCTGCTGAAGCCGTGGTCCCGGCAGCGACCGAAACGTTCAGTACGCTTATTTAGCCAAGACTCCAGCGCTTTAATAGCGATAGCCATGAGCAGTGCTTGCCTGTTCCTATTTCATCACGATCGGCAGGTCATCTTGATGGGCGAGATTTCTAACACGCCCGTAAACCTATTTGTTACAGAATTTGGTATGGCCATAAACTTCAAATCCAAGCACTTAGCTTTCACATTCGCAAAGCTTTCGCGACATTTATGTCAAAGTGCGATGTAACCATTTCGGGCAATGAATGTGCATAAAAGAGAATGAAGCCAGCACCTAACGACTGAGTACAAACGTATGTGATGGTGAGGGTTTTGATTGGTAGCTTTGGCACGTCTACCTCCTACGATTACGACAACGATGTTTTCCTAAACCGATACCATATTCGAGCATGATTTGATCTGGGCTATCCTTGTTTGACGCGTAGCAGGTCTAGGCAACCGATTCCCCCCAATGGATTCAGGCATACTGATGCAGATCGTTACTTATGCTAACTTGATGGCCAATTAGTTGCCACTTCTTCTAGCGTCTTTAGATCGCCTAGCGTTTGGAGGCTGTTGTCGATGCCGAAAAGGTTTTATGCTCGATTGTTGGCTCTACCGCTGGCAATGCTGTCTGCTTTGCTCTCGGTTTTGTTTGCGGCCTCAAGTCTGCCTTTTCTTTATATCTGGTTTGATTCGCTACAAGTGCAGCATCAAGGCTGGGCTCTACGCGCGATGTGGGTGCTCCTTGGCCTATCCTGTCTTGGCGCTGCCTACGCCGGCTACTGCCATCAAAAACAAAGTCGGTATCAAGATAACGATGTAGATAAAAGACTGTTCGATACGACAGGCTAAAGTCGTATCGAATAAAACCGTTGACGTATGAACCCTCCATAAACCGATCCGGTGTTGCAACAAGTTGAAAGCCAAACTTTCCATTGACATGGATCGAGCATGTAGAAGTCGTGCCAACGATCGGAGCCAACGAGGCGAAAACCGTCACGCACATAAAACCGCTTTGATGGGCTACCAGTAAGCGCAGTCACTCTCAATAACTTGCCCTCGTCGATCGCTCTCGCTATCACTTAAGACACCTAGGCGCAATCCTGATTCATTAGTGCTTTCTACAGTCCTCTGGCACAAGTGAATACACAAAAGCGTTGTGCGGTCGTCCTTGAAAGTAAAGCCTGTTACGGGCCTCGCACTCAAATCTCGCACCGAGCGCTTCTGCAACCCGAGCGCTCGCTTTGTTATGTGTCAGCACCACAATTTCTAGTCGGGTAAGCCCAAGTTCCTCAAAACCTAGTACCGCAGACTTGCACGCAGCAAACCGTGCGATGCCTTTTCCGGTGTAACGCGAACTGACCCAATAGCCGATATTGCCGGTGCGATAGGCCTTATTGATGTGGTTTACACCCGTACCCCCAACGACTTTCCCAGAAGCAGCTTCAAAAACGCCCAGCGGATACTCCCGACCCGATTCCCATGCCTCTGAAGCGAACTCCATCCACGCTCTGGCCTCTCGAATCGAGTAATCAGGCTTACACCAAGGCAGCCAGTACGCCAACTCGTCAATCGAATCCCTCACCGCATCGAAAAAGGAGTCGGCATCCGAAGCCGCGAATCGGCGGACGATGTAGGGCTCGGACGCACTCATCTTGCTGTCTGCGGGGTTGCACATATCGTTCGCATGTTAAGCCCACTCCAAGACGTACTCGTCATCGTATACCGAAGTACCCCGAATCATGTCATTGCCTGGGATAGTCCTGGTAAAACGTTCGATCACAACCGAGGCCGCTTCAGTGGCGTAGCCCTTGCCCCAACTGTTTACAAAAAAGTAATATCCAAAGTTCAAAGCGATCATCTCGGCATCAATACAGGCATCAACGCAACCAATCGGCGCGCCGTCAAACTTACGAGTAACAAGCCAGGCCAATCAAATTTCCTTTCCATCTGACGAAAGCATTGATTCAACGCTTGACCAATCCACCGCAAGCGATTCAACGCTCCTTGGCTTAGCCATAGAGATCCACTTATACAGATCATCGTTCTGAAGACTTTCGAATGCTGCCGCTGCATCGATTGCCTTAAGCGGATTGACATAAAGCCGTTCTGTTTCTAAGGCTTGATCTAATGATTTAATCAATATATCCATAAGTGGTTCGCTAGAAAGCAGAAACAGAAGCTAACGACGTGCCCAGTTAATGGCCCACTGAGTGAGGAAGATGACGATCAAGATGTCGCCCCAGGTCGTGTAGTAAAGCCACATGTCCTTAGAAAAGCTGAGCGCTATGAATAAATTGATCCCCGCCATCATGAAACTGGTCAGCGCCATACCCCACGCTAGGCGCCTGAGTTGCAAGTCCCGATAGGCCAGATAGCTCGCCAAACGCTTTGCCAACCAACGGCCACCAAAACATGCATCCAGAAAAAAGAGCGATCCGGCGATCGATCCCATCACACTAGCCTTGAGTTGGACGGCCAACTCAGTATCGAAATACCATGAAAAGGCTGCGGATAAGATCAGCATGACAACACCAAATAGCGCCATCCCACCAAGTAGATCGATGTCTCTGCGCAAAAGCCGCTTGACCATCCATTGAATGGGTAAAAGTGCCAAGCCGACAAGCGCAGTGGCCATGGCAGCCGTGCGGAGATCCGTTGTCTTTCCTAGAGCAAAGAAGAGTATCCCGAGCGCCATATCGACAAGGATCGACGGCATATTTCTTCGCCAGATGCCAGGTTCAAAGGCAGGTTTACCGTCTGCCTTACTGGTCATTAGCGACTGCATACGGTCGAGGTAGGCGTGGGGATTGGCATGTGATTGCCACACGGCATTGCCGTTGGCCTTAATCACGGCGCTGTAATGCCAGGCAGTCTGCGGACCAACTTGAATCAGCAAGATGCCCAAGGTTGTGGGTATCTCGATTTCATGAAGTCGATAAGTGTCTTCAAAGTAGTTTTGCCTATCGATATAAACGTTACCATTATGACGAACGACGAGTCTTGAGTAAGACCACGACGTTTCCAGGTCTATGTCGAGTTCAATGGGTAGGCCAGTGGGCCTAAATCGGTATGTCCAAAGTTTCACGGCGATAGGGTGATGCCGAGCGCTTGCGCTGCATGTCGTGGGTGAATAAGGTTGACGCGGCCTTTGCGCTCTGACGTGCCGATCATTGCTTCGCGAACTTGTGCCACCGTTAGCTCAGGTTTTAGTGCAAAGAGTTTAGCCGCCAAATTCGCAACCTGGGGGCTTGCCATGCTGGTGCCACTGAATTTCACACGATCGCCGCCAGGTAGCAGACTTTCCACCTCAAAGCCGTTGGCGTGTACGGCCACGGTCTTACCGAAGGTAGAAAAGCTGGTCTCTTGGCCTGCTCTGTCAACAGCACCCACTGTGATTAGATTCGGCAGATTTAGGCCTGCGGGAATGTACTCTTCAAAATCAGCACTATTGTCTTCGTTTCCGGATCCCGCAACGAAGAGAATCTCGGGCCTGGATGCGATCGCTTCGCGAAGAGCGTCTCGCTCCATGGCAAAGAGTTTGCGTGCAAGTTGCTTACGCTCTTCAGGCCCAGACCCGACGTTATGCCAAGCAAGCATACCTTCGTAGGCGGTAGCACCATAGCGCCAACTCATATTGACGACACGCACTTGTTGATCGGCGAAGGACCGTACGATCTGTCGATAAGCATCGACAGTGCGCTGAGAAAGCGCCTCACTAGGTTTTACCGGCTCAGTTCGATGTTCCCAAAGCATGGTTGCAGTGAAAACCCGCGCAAACGGGTTCCCCTCAACAGCAATGCCCGCGACATGGGTTCCGTGAGTGTAGACGCCAGCGAGGCTTAGCTCCTCTTGAAATTGCTTCACCTGATCAGGCTTAAGGCTCGCAACCGTTTGTTTAAGCAGGCGCGCATCTTCTGTATCAAGCGCTGCGCGCAAATCCATAGCTCCTTTGACAAGCTTTTTGAGTTGCGGCCACTTTGCTTGAGCGTCACCTAAAGGCCTCAAAAGGTCCGGTGAAGGGCGTGATTCACGATCAAACGCGATACCTTTCCCTGGCGTGCTCGCAAAAAGAGTCAAGTCAACGCCTGAGTCCCAAATCCCGATACCGACTGTTGAGGCATCAGCTGCGCTGGGAATGGTGAATAGCCGTGGCGTCCAGATGTCCGCTTTCGCTGACGCTTTGCTTCGAGCGTCGATCACTTCCTGTAAGCCACTAACAATTGCTAATTGCAAAGGCACAATCAACTCGTTCTGTAACCGTGCTCCGAGGATCGATGCAACCATACCCTCCGGAACGTTCATGTTCATATTGCGGGCCATGACATCGACTTGTTGTTCAAAGCTGCCTTTGATGAGCGAAGGATTTACAAGCTCAAGCTGACCTTTCAGTGCTTTGATGTCGTGACTGACATCATCCCAATTCATAGCGCTATAACGTTTGGTAACTTCAGCCTTTACCCAATTGGTATCGTGTTTGGCCATTTGTTGTTCGGCGACAAGTTGTGCCAGGGTTCCCGTCATCGCGCGTGGGCCAGGCTTATCTTGAAGGGCCTTTAATCGTTCTACTAGCTTGGGTAGTGCGCCCCAGTCAGCGTTGAATTGGGCAAGACTTAGAAGGGCTCCATAGTAAGCACGGAGTGTCGCAGCATCTTGAATATCGAATTTAGAAAGGTCATCATTTAAGTTTGCTTCAAGCAACTGAGCGAGACCTTTTAATTCTGCACGAGACCCGTCGAGGTATTGGCTTGGTAGTTTATCCAGCTGGATGTTTCGGCGAGGTAATTGGTCAGCCGATGTAATGACCTGTCGTTGGCTAGTGGGTGCACTGGTCGCGGTCATAACAAAGGGTTGATCGTCAACAGCCAGTGCCTTTTGAGCTGCGAGTGCGCCGCAAAGGACCCATGTTGCGAGAGTGATTAGTTGCATAGTGAGTCGATTCATGATCGTTTGGCTTCCTATTGGCTATTGGCAGTGACTTTAGAAATCGCGACCCAGTGGATCCTGCGGAATTGACACATGCGTACCACTGGAATGCGACAAATGGTATGTATGAGCGATAAATGGCGTCATCTTCCGCCACTAGGATCGCCTGCTTCATGATTGCTTATGCCTTCAATCAAGCGCGCCGTTAGCACGATTACCGGTTTCATCATCAAATACTTCGCTGGGTAATTGCCACGCCATGACTGAAGCCGGCAATCCTGCAGCAAGAAACAAAAAAGCTAATGCACACCGGGAGAGATCTTCCGAGTAAACGTTAAATGACCAACCGAAAAGCTTTGTGTCTTCAGCAGCAATCAGCAATAGAACAAGGGCAAGCGAAACGAAAGTTAACCAGCGATACGCAACCACGTAGGCAGCGTTTCGCATCGTGATCTGTCGTTCGTCAAGGAACTCATCAGGGGCATCTGAGACATGTCGTACAGCGGCTCTGAGCTTAAAGTATGTTCCAGTAATTAGGATTAGCATCAAGACTTCCAAATAGCTCGCCAGCTTCACGCCAGGCACAAAAGCATTTAAAGCAAGTCCGAAAATCGATATTGCTCCAACCACGACCAATGTGCGCCTTGGCTTTTGTTGGCGGAAAAGGCTTGGACGTTGATCATTGAGACTCTTCTCAACTTCTCGGCGGGTCACGCCTTCAATCCAATAGAAGCGCTTTTTCTTGGCGTCGTGCTGTGGCATCCCTCAACTCCTCAGTAGAAGGGACGGACTGAAAAGAGCTCCTCAACACGACAGCCCAGTTCTGAAGCAAGGCGAATTGCCAATGTCAAGCTTGGGCTGTATTCACCACGCTCCAAATACCCGACCGTTTGGTAATGCACCCCGACTGCATCAGCGAGCTGTTGCCTCGATAGGCCCCTAGCTACTCGAGCGGCCTCGATTCGATTAAAGAGAGGGTCTTCTTTGGTTCGTCCCATAGTACATAGTATAAATACTATGTACTATGAATACAACATTTTTAAAGAGATTAGTTGCCGACTTTTTTGCAATACCTGATGGATTAGGATAATTAGTCAATGCTATCCATTCAACTTGAACCCGCTGCAGAGATAGGGAATGCTGTGGGCAAGCGTTTGGTTTATGTTCGACGGCTAGCCAACAAAATCCGTGAGCTCAAAGGTAGTGACTCCTACTAGCTCAATGGAAAACTCTGGGGCAAGATCAGCATCGGTGCTGCCATACAGCACGCCTTGGTCAAACCAAAGCGCGCCATTTGCGTTGGCAGCGGAGAGATTAGTTACTGACCCAATGAAAGTGAATGCGTCGTTTGTGCTGTTACCCGACCGTGCATCCATAGCGCTCAAATCGATTAAGTCACCTTTAGAGAAATCAGTAATCACATCACGTGTTTGAGTCGTTAGGCCACTTTCATAGGCAAAGGTGTAAGCAAAAACATCATCACCTTCACCACCCGTGAGGACATCACTTCCGCGGCCACCACTGAGGCTGTCATTTCCTTGCCCACCCGATAGCTCATCACTCGATGAACTCCCATTGAGCTTGTCACCAAAACCGCTTCCTACTAAGACTTCAACGCTCTGTACTTTGTCATTGACCGCGACGCCGCCAATCTGCTGTTGGACCAGTCCCGTCGCGAGGCTTGCGACGACGGGACCCAGTGACGCAC
>JACCDJ011267164.1_pt1 | contig 35276 bp, 23 predicted proteins | sample 7444481 | NCBI WGS metagenome assembly JACCDJ01 (sample SAMN15323435, study PRJNA562643) | freshwater metagenome | isolation source: river surface water | place: USA:Blue River Watershed | collected 2017-08-15
AACTCAGGAACCCTGCAACGAGCGACTGTTTGCATATACCTACTGTTAGGGAAACCCCTAGGCATATCAAAGTAAGTATCAGCCAGTTCCTCCAGAATAACAGGCGCAAAGGGTCTGAATTGTTGTCTACGTTTGATGTCATTTACTCTCTCCTTAATCTCGCTGCCTCTAGGGTCTGCAAGGAGCGAACGGTTTCCAAGTGCGCGGGGGCCGAACTCGGCTCGTCCGGAAGCCACTCCCACAATTTTCCGAACAAGTAGCTCATCCAAAATGTCATTGACAGGATAAGGGCCGGGTATATCATGGCCAAGATAAGCGTTGCGCCAGTTAACTCTATGCCCATAAGCCAAAGCGGCAGCACCGAGGCTGCTACCCCCATCGCTAGGGCAAGGCATAATCCAGATGTTGTCAAAGTATGCTCCTATTCTACGATTGGCCGCACAGTTAAGGGCTACACCGCCCATGTAAACTAGATTGCGGCTCCAGTCTAGTTTCTTTGCACGAGTCATTACATTCAATATCAAATCTTCCACTAGGTCTTGTGCGCCAGCAGCAATATCAAAGTCTGAATAATCGCTGAGATACTTTGTGGCCAAGCCTGTGTGTAGGTTTTGTTTGAAACGTATTTCCCATTCATTGTCTATCAGATCCAACTGCATGCGTTGTCTGACATCTGCTTTGCCATAAGCGGCCATACCCATGAGAATGTATTCTTCATCTAGTGGGCGTAGGCCAACGCGGCTAGTAACTGCACTATAAAATAATCCAATTGAATGCGGATAGTTTTGTTGCCAAAGTTTACGGTAAACAGCTCGACCTTTTTTGTCATACTCAGCTCCCCAGATTGTTATTGTTTCAAATTCACCCACAGCATCTATTACCACAACTGTGGCGCGATCAAATGTGCTGGTCTGAAAGCCTGCAGCAGCGTGACACAGGTGGTGATTGTAGTTCTTTATCTTGGCATCACCCAGTAGCTTGGGTTTCAATTGTTGACGCACAATTTTTTTAGTGCTAATCTTGTCCCACTCAAAACCTTGTCCAGAATACAATTGACGCAATTGTTTAACCAGCGGACGCTCATAATATGCCACAGTGCCTATATCATAGCCGTACAGTTCAGCCACTAGATCAGGATGTATGTCAGCATCGTTTTTGATTTTGCTGTAGCGTTCACTGTGGCCAGCAAACACAATTTCACCGTGACTATCAATTAAACTGACGGCAGCATCATGAAAGCCTGCAGATAATCCCAGTGTATGTTTCATTTGTAGATAAAAGGATCACGTTTACGTAGCTCTTTTAATTTCTTGCGATAACGAATCTCTAATGTAATTCTGTCCCAAATGCGTTTAATCCAGTTCATTTCAGTGCCCTTATTTGTTGTTCAGCATAATCGGCATCCTGCCAGCTGTAGTTATATGTAGCTTCAGCAGACGATGTGCGTATTTTATACACATCCAGCTTAGTGGATAGCTGACCCCATATTTCGCTGTAACTTGTGGTGCCAAACGACCTGGCGAGATCAACTTGCCCGACCTGAGGATGACCGATTGTGAGACTCTTGTCATTTGGATCAAATCCGTTTGCGAGAAGCCAGGTACGGAATTCAGCCAGCTTTGTGATTTGCCAATGGTACGCACCGGGATCTTTTGCCCATTCGATATCAAAGTCACCAGCGGCCTCAGTTTGCGAACGGAGCGAGGATGTAACCAACTCACCAATGCGACTATCTCTTCCTTCGTCATTGAACACCTCCCAATGATGCTTGCCCACTGCTTTGTTGACTCCCACATATACACCGCCAAGACTACGGTTAATAGTATCAATACCAAAGAGATCATAATCTTCTTCCTCTAATGTAAATCGTGGAGCATTTAACCAACACATCAATTGACTAGGACGCTTCCATTCTGGCGCTTGCACATCTTTACGCAAGGATAGCACAAGACTTTCCATTTCGTGACACAATAGATTTAATTGACGTATGTGCCAGCGTGTGTAATCATCTGCGGCTGTGTAATGACTGCTCATTGCCCCTGATGTTCCCTGCAGATCTTCGAAATATCTATGCAAATGATTCATCTTATCATGATTGACATCCAAGTCTTTTTGTATTACTGTAGCAGGGCTAAAGAAATCCTGTATGCGATAGTCTAGCGTAGAGCTGTTGATTGCGTTAATGCTACGATTAACCTGTGTGCATAGGTATTCTATATTGCGTTCACTTTCAGTCCAGCCCAGCCAGCAGTAATTCTTTTCTAAATGTAGATTACGCTCGATGATATCATTTAGCGACGCAAGCCATTTACGGCTTAGGCTGTTATCATGCACATCTATGTATAAGTCAAGTAATTCGTTTTGATCCGACTTTAATGTTATTACAATTTCATCAAGCAATTTCATTCCACCATTTCAGTATTTCAGGACGACGAGACAATATTTGTTCCATTGTTATCTTTTGTGTCCTAATTTGTTCTAGCTTTAATATTCTAGCTTTGCCTTTGATTAGTCCTGCTTGCCATTCATCGGGCCATTGTTCCGCAAATGTAGGGCGTGTCTTTAATTGAATTAATAGATTACGCATGGAATCCATTGTGCATTCTGCAATTAATTCATCCAGCCACATATGTAATAACTCTCTAGGCAATGCCAACGGACTCATTACAATATCAGGTGAAAAGCTAAAGATAACCTTTGTTAACAGTTCTACTCCAAACTCTTGAGCCAAGCGTTGTATCGCACCAACCTCGAACATTCCGGGCATTGTGAGTGTAAAATCAATACGCATTTGTCGTCTGTTTGTTGCGTATTCAAGTCCGTGCGCAAAATTACTGTAGAACTGTTCATAATCCAGTCCTGTACGAATATATTCACCGATCTCGTTAGTTCCATCCAGGCTAGCACATATCTGCCAATCCCGTATGTTAGCGAGAATATCGCGATAAAGATCCACGCCCCGATGGCTAATCCGAGACAAGTTTGTATTATATCTAGCGTATAGTCGAGGTCCATCTCCCAGCTCCACAATTCTTTTCATATAACGCCAATGCTGTTCATACATCAGCGGTTCGCCGCCAACCCAATAAACTTCTTCAACAGCATGTCTTTCAACGGCGGCAGAGAACTCGGCTTCAATCTGTGTATCTTGAAACTGTGTGATTTGCTCACGATAATCTTTTCGCATCCAATTGTTTTTTGGATCATTCCAATTAACCATGTTGTGAGTTTTTTCTTCTGTTTCCCAGGCTGAAGAAAGCATATCTCCGCAGGTTCTGCATCGGAAATTGCATAGGTTTGAAAACCTATAATCCCACGATACAGGTACCATAGTTGTTGAACCATCGGGCAGCGTGTTATTGTAAACTTCTTCAAGTTTGTGTCCGAATAAATGATCGAAGTAGGTCCTATAGACACTAGTGTTAAGGAGTTTATCATTGCATACCTCGCATTCTGGTAATATTTCTCCGGCCATCATGCGTCTGCGTACAGACTTCATGTGTTCACTGTTCCAGTGCTGTTCTAACGTCAGCGGAATATATCGGCCAGTGCCGCCCGCTGTGTCTATGTACTGTTCAAAGTTCTGTGCAGGCTCGCGTGACGCACAGCACATTCTACGCTCGGTTTGCGGGCTTAGATATGTATGCACCCAAGGCGCCAAGCACATGTTATCGGGTTTCTGCATAATTTAATAATGGTTCGATAATGTCTTCGACAATACCTGCATGCACTTTTTGTTGATCAAAAAACAAACAATGATTGTGTTCTAATCTACGTTGAGTTTCTGCATCATGCGGTTGAATTGTCACTGAACCCAGCAGATTGATCACTGTATCACGTCTAGCATTTACATCAACAATTTGATCATAGCTTTCGTCCCAGAGATTATCCCATGTCTCAAATCCCCAACTGTGTAATTTATCCAGTGTGCCCCTGTTGCCGTACACAATAAATGGGTGATAAAAGGCCAAGGGTTTCACAGTCTTTTCTGTGATAAATGTAGGCGTGTATTTGCTGGCGGGTCGTACAAAGGTTTCTACAACCATGCTGACGTAACTGTGATTGTACCAGTCAGGGTTCATATAGCGTTGAGTATTCCAATCTGTCATATCTCCGTCGTTGGGTAATTGTGTACCTGCTTCTACATAACTCCACAACATTCCTGTCAAATCAATTCTGCGTAAAAAATCAGTTCTGTGAGGCTTGCATCTATTCATGGGCATCAACGCACGATAATGATAATCTCTCTGGGGTTGATATTGATTGTAGCCAAGGTATCTATACCACAGACTTTCATTGTACCAAAACCAACGATCGCACACAATTCTATGTGTGTTGATCACCGGTCCCGGGTCTACTTCCCATAAATTGTCAATTATCACACGAAACCCGCGATCCACTAATTCAGCACAGAAATCATATCCTGCTTGATCGCAAAAGTCTGCCAAATTCAAATAGAAAAGGGTGCCGCGGGGATATGTCTTTTGCTCGTCCCAGGGTTCAAAGCGCAGATATTCGTTGATAATATCCACTAACCAATTGGCATTGAAACTGCAAATAGGATTTTTATGGACTACTGTTACGGTCATATGCAATTAATTCAGCCATTTCCGGACAGACCTGCGCAAAGTCTGTGTTTCTTTTTCGATCTAAATCCTGTATTTTCATACGTGTCATAAAGCCATCTGTTGATGCACCATTATTCATAAAATCAATTATACGGGCAAATTCCTCGTGCCAGCGTGGCGGAATGGGTGCTGTCAATAAATGCTCAGAAATGGCCTTTTTTGCTGTGTCTGGCAAACAAGCAATGCTGAAATACCAAGCGTCATGCATGACATTCCAATAAACAAATTCAAAGCTGTCAGTATTGCGATCCAGCCAAACAGCCAGCTGATCTATGTAACGGACGTTGAATACATTTACTGTGGCGCAGATTTGCAGTTGAATATTGGCATAGTCTTGCTTTAATAAACGAAAACGATCAATATTGAATACCACTTCAGTCCATGAAGCATTGCTACGCTGATATTCAAAACGACTGGCAATGTCATCTATTGAAAAGGCAATTTCTACCTTTTTAAAATGACGCCAAATATCAGCGGCCTGTTCAGGCCATTGTGTGCCGTTGGTGTTGTAATGAATTTCTACTTGATTGGCTATTCCGCGATCCACAATACCCTGCAACATATCAAAGTGTTCTTGGATCAAGAATGGTTCGCCACCAGTGAATTCTATATAACGAATATCCTGTAAATGACGGTCTATTTCTGTCCAAAAAGAGCGATTTTCTCTGGGCCAAGCACCGGCTCGTAGCATTTCATAAGCAAATGATTTCTTTTGTTGTTCTCGGGGCAACTGTGCAATATCTTCTGCGGCCGACTGTGAACTACTCCAAGACCCGCATATACGACATTTTAAATTGCAGATATTGCCCAGCTTTAAATCCAAAAACATCAGGGGCTTTGCATCCGCTGTCCAGTGTTGTGAGCCTACTATGTGCTTTAATCTATCCAAGGTGTGCATGCGCTTTGATGTGCGTCCTGCACGTTCTTCTGACCAGCATTTTCTACAGGTTTGTGGCTGCTCTCCCGCCAAAAACTGTTGGCGTAATCCACGCATACTGGCAGAGTTTTGAATAGAACCAAAGTCCGCTGATAATAAAGAGAACTTTTCCCCGGCGTCATCTACCAGCTCATCGTCTGCCAAACAACAAGGTCTCACTGTGCCCACAGGGCTGGCTTCCAAAGAGATCCAAGGTAACACGCAAAATTTTTCAGTGGGCAAGTTCATTTCAGTGCCTTTAATTCCGGAATAATATCCAAGCACGACTCATTTCTAATTGAATCTAATTCATGTGTTCGGCGCCAGAAACTGTCGATCAAATGTGTGTTGTCTGTGGCATTTAAAAAGGTCCGAGCTGATTCAAAGCCCTGTGTGGCACGCCCCAAGGGATCTCCTGTTGATTTTAACCACCCAATATGCTTGGTATACAGTTCAGTCAATTGCTGTTTGTATTCAGCGGGAGCTATGTCTATTCTGTAGTAGGGCGGATCCTGCAGGATGTTTACATTTAGATCCTGGGGTCGAATCAGGCCTGCTTCCACCCAGTCTCGATGAAACGCAGGCAAATGGTGTGCGTTCATTATGCTCAGTGTGGGTGATATATAAAAATCCACGTCAGGGCATGTGCGTTGCATGTGTCTACGATTGGCTTCTATCTCAGCCCAGTCAGTGCCTTTTCTAATGTACTCGCCCCGGAGCCCACTGTCATCCAAGGATGCACCCACACTTACTGATTCAAAAAGATTCCAATAATCAAACACTGACCGACCTTTTAGATCTGTGTGCGTGAAATTGGTGTTGTATATCAGTCGCACATCAAATCTTTTTCTGCGCACAAGCTCTTCCAGAATACGATAGTGCTCTTCCATCAACAAGGGCTCGCCCCCGGCAAAGTATATTTGCTCTACATAATCCAAATGGGGTTCTAGTTGTTGCCACATTGATTCCGGCGTGGGCCCTGCATAGTTTAACACTGAATTCGCCAATTTCCACGCAGGACCTGCCAATCGAGCTTGATCTTGATACCACTGTGAACTAAAGATATGCCCACAGCTACGACAGCGCAAATTACACAAGTTAGAGAAGCGAATATCCCAGTAAATCAACTGCATTTCAGCCACTGTGCCATCCGCCTGTGTGTCTGCTACTCGAGCAATATGATGCCCGTGATGCTTGTTGGCACTCTTGCGTCCCGAAAAGAATCCCGAAGCTTCTTGCTCATAACAACGATTACAAGCTGAATTAGGGCGACCCGCCAACATGTCCTGCCGCAAGCTGCGCATGGGAGCATCATTCCATATATGCTGTAGTGTATTCGCCCTGGCATTGCCTATCGAATCCGCCATTTCTGCATGACAGCAAGGATAAGCAGCACCAGTGGGATAAGCGTGTATGTGAATCCAAGGATATATGCAAAAAGTACGTGATCGGGTCAGTAAGAATTCTTGCTGTTGACTCAAATCAACACGGGCAATTTTCAAAGGCTCAACACTGCTGTATTGATAACCTGTGCTGACTGTGTGTATGGTCATGGCTGTGGAATCCCGACTGTGCTGTTGCACAAAATCCTGCAGTTCAGCAATGTTCTGCACTGGGCACAGCAATATCACAAAGAAAAGAGTTATGTCCACTGAGTTCAAACACTGCACAAGCTCGCGCAAAACAGTGTGATTGGCGTCCCAGTGTGTGGCATAGAACACCAGCCGCTGACGATCTGTGTACTCACTGCGATGCAGAGCCTGTGTTTGCTGTTCAAGCCAGGGACGCTGTTGCCAAGGTTCCAGTGTGTGCCATGTGTCCAGATCCACTGTGCCCACAATGTGGTATTGCTGTTGAAGATAATTGATTTTTTCCTGTGGTGTCATTGTGTATATTAAAATAAAGATTGGCGTCTTTTCGTGAAGTTGACAAAAGTGCGAGAACGGTCAAAAACCGTGGATCTCGAGTGAGCATAGTCTTCGATTCTGAACCGTGTAAACCTAGATCGCTTCATACGGCACCGTATCACAAGGTTCTCCACCATGATGTCAGCTCTGGGAACGTTGATTCAAAGTCCAGGCCTCTACGCTGATCATATTGCGTATAAAATGATTTGAAGTCTTTTCTAAGCTGATCTACGTCAGCAGCCCCCGTGTGCGGAGTCTTTACTACGTCTAAATAGTCTATTAACCGTAGCACATGATTGATCTCATGCTCGTGCATGTATGAATACCCCCGGTGTCGTACTACGAACTCTACTAAGCGATCTTTATATACACAGCGTAGATCATCACTTAGTACTGTAGCACTTTGAAAGCTAGGGAAGCGTAGTATGTTTAGGGTGTAGCTAACAGCGTCTTTTCCATGTTTCTTTTTCAGTGCCACTATGTATTCAAGAAAATCCGCTAGCGTAGTTAAGCACAGTGCATTAATAGTGTTCATTACGTGTATGCCCCGGAATTGGCGGGATTCCAACAGTGTGTTTACGTTATCAGCCCACTGGTCCCAGTTGAGCCCCGAACGAATGTATTCTGCTTGGGGCCCGCGGGCTTCACATGAGGTATAGAGGTCGATTTCAAGTCCTGCTGTGGCGGTGAGCAAGCGTTGGACGTCCACATTGGGTCCCAAGTTTGAGTTGATGGCCAGGCGTGTAGTACTACGGCCTGCATTAGCTTTAAACCAGTCGATAAGGCGCCATGTGTGGGCTGACATAAGGGGCTCTCCGCCGGTGATTCTGAGCTCTTGCAGTGTGCGATGTAGATCTGTTTCCCACCAGGCAAAAAATGCATCAACATAAGGATTGACCTCTCCCACACTGTATAATTGTGCTGAATCATGAGCATGGGTAAAATGGTTCCTACCGTCGCTGACCAGGCCGGTATAGGGCCCTGAGCGCCGTATATCTCGAACCCAACTTGAGCTAAAAGCTGGGTTGCAGTAGCTGCAAGCAAGCTGACAAGTACGATCAAAAGCGATCTCCAGTGTACGGAGGTCCACGTCTGATTCTGGGGGTGTATTAGCAGCGTCATTTAAAGCCTCTATGGGGTATATCTTTGACTTGTACACACGGTCTGATACAGCCGGTGTACCTGTTGAGTCTGCCATGTCTTCTATGCGCCAACAGTACTCACAGCCCGCAGGGCGTTCGCCCCGAAGCATCATAGCTCTATCCTGCTTCTTCTGATCAGTGTTGTGCAACAGCTTGGGGTTGGTTAATACACCCACAGGGTCTACAGCATGTGCCGGAGGGTGATGACAGCTTGTGGTCTGCCCTGAGCCCAGCCATACTGTAGCGTTGTACCACTTTGCAGCACAGAAGCTGGGGCTAATGGGGTCTAGCACCTGTTGTTTAAAGTCAAGATCGTTCATTGGGATAGTATAGCACGGTGTGTGCCAGGATGTCAACTGTATTTAACGGTGCAGGAGCCCGGAGGTCTGAAATGGTCAAGAGAGAAAAGATTTCTAAAAAACTTCGGTACCCATCACTATACTAAGCTACAATACCCGCATGGTGGGGCGGCCGCAGTACTTTGAGATTTTGCAAAACCGGGAAAAAAATTTTTTTGCGCAAAATTTTTTGCCTTTTCTGCGCTATATAGGCCGGTGCCCCGTTACCCCACTAAACCGTCCAAATACTGCCGCAAGGTCTCCGGCAAAGCACTTCTTTCACGTTGATTGTACTCTGCCAGCAGTGCTTGATTATGCTTGCAAATGTCTCTACTAGCTGCCCAAAACTCAGCAGCATTTGACCCACCGCACAACCAGTTTACACTGTCCGCTATACGCTGTATACGTATGTCCGGTCTGTCTATGCCGTCGTAGTGTTCGTCCACCAGTGAGCCAAAGGTTTGAAACCCTGCATTACGCAAGTCCCGTAAGTATCCTGCATTAGCAGCTACAATGAAAGGATGGCCCATTACGATGGGTTTCCATATCTTTTCAGTTCTAAAGCTGTGTGGATAATCAAATATAGTTTCTGTTACTAAGGAGAACCATGAATCTCTATAGATCTTATAGTTAACTATAGCATCACCCCATGTGTTGTTGAACAGTGCATGCTTTACAAATCCAGTGTGCGCTACAGTAGTTAAATTGTCTACTGCACGTTCAATTTCATATTCAGCGGGTAGCAAGCGTATGGGCTCACTCTGCTCAGTTTGTAATACACTGGTAAAGCCCATTTCTACGTCAGCGTTTAAATTAGTCCACAGTGCGTGGTCCAGTAGATTACGGTTGCGTAGTTCATCTATCAGTGCTTTACGATGTGGTCTTAGTCGTCCGTTCAGCATTACGTATTGATAGGGTCTGTACTGAGTTTTTGTATCCATTGCAAGCTGTAACTGTGCTTGTTTATTTTCACTGTATTCCACTATGTTAGAGAAATAACAATCAGTTCGGCAGTAGTTCCATCCAGCTTCCAAATCCCCACTGGTCAACAGTCCAATACGCCCATCTCGTACATAGTCAGTGATACGCAAGCGTCGTAGCTGTAGCAGTATAGTTTCTGATCCCTCTGCTGGGTTAGAGAACACTATGTGTCCAGGATGATCAGTAGCCCACTCAGTTATAGCTGCCCAGTTTTCTTTTAGTAAGACTCTGCCCACTATGTAGATCACAGTGGGATCTAGGGTCGCAGGCCACTGCCAGAAACTGTGATCTGCAGAAGTTTTTAATAGGTCATATACTTCTGCCCATTCGTCTACGTATATTCGGTGAGTTCCTAGCATGTTTTAAAAAGTGTAAAAAATCGCGCTGCGCTTCGCGCTGTGTTTGGTTATATATTAGCCCGGGCCTGGTGTTCGCATTCTGCCCAAAATGCCCGCATTTCTGGAAATGTTTTGAGGAACGTGGTATTGCGTCTGCGATCGTGCTCCTGGAAGAATCTATAGAAGTCTGCTTTTTCTCGTGCAAAATCTGCGTTTTGCGCTTCGCGCATCCACACAATGTCACGACGCAGGCGCTGGATTTCGTAATCCCTGAACCCGTGTAGATCTTCTGTGATCTGTGTGGTCATCCAGTCTGCTGTGCGTTCCAAGTTTGCAACATAGGCTTCGGGCAACAACTGTAGACTTTGCCACGCAGGATTGCGCAACACCGGAGTGTCAAACCACACACGTTGATAGGTTCGGCTGTGTGTTCTGCGCAGTTCAAGTATCCATTCCATCAGTGCTCGGAAACCGGTCACACTCAAGTTGTTCATTGTGACAATAAAGGTCAAGCTGTTGCGATTGGGTGCTTCTGTGAGATAACGGCGTACATTATTCTGCATGCGTTCAAAGTTCAGCCCGTGGCGTATGTATTCAGCTTGAGCAGGTATGCCCGAATCCAAGCTCACATACTGCATGAAGTGTTCAATGTCAGTGTTGCATAAACGGCGTACATAATCCAAGTAGCGTTCAAACAGTGAATCTTCCACTGAGAAGTTTGAAGTAACGTTCAAATGCAGATCTGGCTTGGGGTTGGCCAACACATAGTCAAACACACGATATGTATTGCGATCCATTAGCGGTTCGCCACCAGTCATGCGGAAGTGTCTGAGCTCAGGGTATAGCTGCGGCCACCACGCCCAAAAAGCATCAACGTAAGGATTAGATTCGCGAGCGGGTATGGGTCTACGGCTACCCGTAAAGTGGGCAGGGTCATTATGAGGAACACCAGTAGGATATGCACCGTACCTAGTAGCTTCATCAGCCCAACTACTACTGAACTGTGGACTGCAATAACTGCACCGAAGGTTACAAGCATTATTGAAATTGACTTCCACATAGGAAGGGATAACATCCGATTCCGTTCCGGTGCTTGATATAATTCGTTCATAATCCACAGCCGCCCAGGGCTCTCCTGATCTATAGTGTCTGTCGCTCATTTGCCCCAGATCTTCCATGTTCCAGCAGTACTGGCATTCTGAAGGGCGTTCGTTTTTCAGCATGATCACACGCTGACTCTTTTTGTGTTCTGTGTTGTGTAGCGCACCTGGATCTTGGGCAATGGCCTGGGGATCAATTGGGTGCAGTGGAGGATGATAGCATGAGTTGTTCATGCCTGTTTGCAAGTGCAGACTTACTTGTTTCCACTTGGCCAAGCACAGTGCAGGACCTAGCTTGGCCTGCATTTGTTCTGCAGCAGATTTAAAATCACTTGTCATATTGTTTTAACCATGCTTCCACTTGGGGCTGTAGATATTGTGCAAACTCCTGATTGGCTCGGGGACTGGGATGTTCGTGGCAAAAATAGCCCTGTTCTTCCCACCAGCACCATTCTTTGATCTGTTCATCCCAGGCAAACGTTGCTGTCTTGCTGGGTGTGACCCCGTTATGCACAGCTCGCCATCCAATGTCTGATGCACCCCATCCACGCACAAAATGTTGGCTGTTTAATTTATCAGCGATCCAACGCTGCCAACTGGGTTCTAGCACTGTGTATTCCGTGGATTCAATGTCACTTAGTCCCCCAACAAACGCAATGGGATTTGGAATAGTTTGCTGTATAATCTCTATTGTAGCATGTTCTAGTTGTTTGCGCAATGCCCAAATATCTTCGCTGCGCATCCACTCATGCGGATCCTGTTCTGGGTGCAATTCAGCATAGTCCCGCCCAGGTTCGGTCCAAACCCAAACAATGGGTGTATCAGGTGCAGGGTATAACTGTTTGATTTTGCGCAACACAGCCAAGTTTCCTTGACCGGGTGCCAATGCAAGTTGATACTGCCAAGGCCAATGATCTGCTAGCCTAACATCGCCTGGCAAGGGTGTAGAATTACTTTGATTATAATTTTGTTCTGTGAATGCTTTCGATGCCCAACTATCTCCGGCGAATATGTATTTCATACAGCATCTTTCTTTTCAATAGCAAAGATCTGTTTTCCCTGATACTCTTCAGGACAAAATTTACATTGTGGAATTGGATTCTTTATTGCTCGTAAAAACTGTTGTTTTTCAATCAAACTGTTTTGTACGCCCACGCTGTTGACTGAGTTTATTAACGCTCTGTCTTGATCAGTTAGCTGTAGTCCAAATTGTTGATCAAACGGGGCAAACAATGCTGCTGGACCACATTTGTACAATCGCCCACGATCAAAGTGATGACAGGTTTTGCTGTGACATATCTTGTGAGATTTATCTGGATCACTGTTGTGCAATGTTAGTTTTCCTGAATCAGGATCAGTGATTATTGCACCTTGATGAAACCACCAGTTGTAATCTATTACCACGGTTACACCATTTGAATCAGTGATGGTTAAAAGTTCTCGATACTTTTCGTTGTGGAAATTGTAGCTGAGTGGTGCTGTTAAAAATTTTTCAACACGTTGAATTATCTGTTGTTTGTGTTTTTTATTGTGAATACTTACACTGTACTTCAATTTTTTATTTGATTGTAATCTAGTGTACAGTTGTTGATGATGATCTAATTGTGTTCCATTGCTGGCAATATGCACCGACGCCTGAGGCCATAATTTTACTATGTTATCAATCCAATCGTAAAAACTGGGATTCAACAAAGGTTCCCCGCCCATTATAGCTATGCGCGATATGTTCAGTTCTTTGCTCCATTGTGTGTATTGCTCTGCATAGTCATCCCATTTTTGCCAGCCTTTGAATCGAAAACTGTTGAAACGATTGCATCCGTTGCAAGTCAAATTACACACGTTGGTAATGTAGAACTCGGCATAATCTAATGTTAGTTTTTGTAGCATGGTATCTTGTGGTTTAATATATGTTGTAATTACTTAAAAAATTCAACACATCTTGATTTCCTTCAATGCTCAGGTGGTTGATTTTACCAGGATGTTTTTTCCATATATGATGTAAATTTTTAATATTTGGATGATCATACTCAAAAAATGTTATATGTAACGCATCGGGCAATTTTTTTATAGCATAATCCAACAGTAAACTATGATTGAACTTGGCCTGTTCAAGATCAAAGATATTTTCAAACCACCAAACAACTTGTTTGGCAAAAAAATCAGGCAGCTTAGAATAAATGTCAGAATAGATCAAATCGCAATTGTGATGGGTATCGCTGTGCTGATAGTAAGGGTTACTGTTTAAATAAATTCTGTTTGGGCTAGTGTGTACAAAAATCACACGCTGATATTGGGAAACATTGATTTGATCTATTTTTTTAATCAAACGATATTCACTGCTGCCACACATGGACATGTTGTCAACCTGATATTCTTTAAGTTGCTTAGTCCAACTGTGCTCGTCGTTGGATGCAGAGAAACTATCTCCGATTATTAAAATTTTGTTTACCATTCGTTGGACAGTACTTTTATTTTTTCGTCAAAGCTGCGAGACAACGGATAGCATTGATATGTTGCTTCGAGATAAGGAAAAATACATTGCTTTGCCCAATCCAAATGCACATTGCTTGGCGGATGTAATTTGTTTATTTTACTGTATATCGGTAACCCGTTGTCCATTGCATATTGTATCAGTGATGTAAAATTAAACCAGTTTGATGATAACAAAGGTTTGATAGTTGACGCCAACGGTTGACTAGTAAAATCTGTGCTCACTAGTTCTGCGTTGTTGATTACGTGCTCGTTGACATCCTTTTCTAAATAACTCCAAATGTTCATGTCAAACAACGGAAACAAATCTATATTGCGGTCTTTACACAATTTTTCTAATGAATAAAATATTAACATATTGTTAACGCATGTGATATCAGTGTTGAAAAAATTATTTAGGTATTGATTTTTGATCAGCGGCCAATGTGATCCAGTTGACCAAAAACTAAACTCATTTGATAAGGCCGGTTGGCCTTTTAAGTTCAAAGGTTTGTGTTTTTCATCTATGTATTGTGCTGTGCTTGCCTTGTCTATATACATATCAAATTTGTCTATAGTAGTGAACATTGGCATGCACAGAGCATTGGTTAATTTTGAATTTAGAATAGCATTGATACAGCTCAATGCAATGTAATAGTTCCCAACACCTTTTGTGCTGAGATTAATTACTTTCTTGGGTTTTAATTTTTCTATTACTATATCTGCCCAGGTAAACCAAGGACTTGATGTGATACTTGCACCAGCAATGATCAGTGTATCTATTTTTTTATCCATGTCCGACATATTTTTTTATACTTTCCATGGTGTTGTTGTTATGCTCTTTGAACTGTTGCTCTAGTTGCCCGGACCAGGCCAGTTCTAAGTTATGCTCAGTTGAGTGTCGAGACATAGAAATCAAATCTTCAATAGGCGTTTCTAGTATCCAATTAATTTGACTCAGCAGTACTTCCAATCTAACATTGTCATTGAAGTTATTGTCAATGTCTTGTGCCCAAACATAATCAAAAATAAACCCCCAGGATTCTAGTTGTTTTTTTAACCCAGCTTGACCTGAGAACAATAAAGCATTGCCAGCAAATAAAGGTTTCCAAGTTTTCTCTGTTATATAAGGTGTTGGCAGCAATCCAAACTCAGGCGTCTGGCTTATTGATTGTGTTTCGTTTATAGAATTAATAACTGTGTCAGTGTATGCAGTATGGCCAAAACAAGATCCGTCCAACGGGTTATTATCAAACTGCTCAGCGTTGATAGTGTTATTTTTTAAATAGTCTTTGAACTCCAACAGGCTATCAGAGTGGCACAGGTCGCGACGATCAAATACAAAATCGTCCACGCTGCGTATATCAAATCCTCTGTTCCATGTATAGATTGTATCAGGGTGCTGTTTACTATGCAGTTTGGCAGTGATATAAAATTTATATTCGTTTAGTCTAGAAGCTAGGCTACTTAATTTAAATTTACGATTTAAAATACTGGCATCACTAGGTCGAGTATTTTTTTGATGAATAGCGGCAATCCATGTGGAATGATGTATCATTTGAAAAAATTTTACTCTTTCGAAATTTTCTAGACCGTTTGGATTCATGTCTGTGATAATAACAAACTGCGCCTGGGGATTCCTGTTATACAATTCAATAAACCATAAGTCATTGAATGGTTCAAAAAACCAAGATAGTATATAAAGATCTTTGTTATCGGGCACAAATGGACAGCTATGTTTATGGCTTGCAATATTCATCAAGCAATAGATTTGATTGCTATGCTGTTTAAGCCAAGAGAAGTCCATATCGATAAACTTAAAATTACCAGATTCCTTGGTTTGGTTTAAATTATAAAACCATTTGTTAGTCACTTTACCAACCTTCTTGTTCCCGGATAACATCTATCTCTCGTACCATGACACCACGATTGCGCCAGTCTGATCTGAAGTGGTGCTTAAAAAATGCCGACTGTTCTGCTTCTAAGATAGCCATGGGCAGGTTTAACTGTGTGCCAATTTCAGGACCCAATCTGTTGCTGAGCAAGCGTGGTTCAGAATCTTTAACTGTTTCCCACAGCTCTGCTAGCGCATCAAAGTTCTGAACTTGTGTATGATCCCAGTTTGTGAGCATGGTCATGTAAGTGCCTTGGCGAGCACCTGCTATGGCCCACTCGCCATACTCAACGTCTGTGCCTACGTTGTGCCAAATGGTGAGTGAATCCAGATTTCGTAGTACTTGGTTTTTAAACTCGTCCACTGTGGGTCGGCGTCCTCGTTGTAAGCACATCTTAACACCTTCGCGGAAGCCAGCACGCCAGGCTTGGAAAGCACTGCCATTAGGATGCGTTGTACTGTAGCAATCGTGCATTGCCCAATACAGCGGTTCGAAACAAAACTCAACCTGGCTCTCTGTTCGTCCGTCGGTGTTCTCGTGTGTCTGCATAGCTGAGACAAAACTTTTAGTCCACGATGATAATCCGCCATTGCCATACATCAGTCCATTGATACGATTACGTGCTCTCCAGCGGAACACAGCGTTCTCGTATTCTTCATTAGGAAGAACAAGCGTTTGATTAAAAAACGCTGGATCAGGGAGGTTGTCGCCATCGATGAGAATAAATCTATCCGTATCCGACGATGCGGCCGCCGCTTTGTGAGCCGCATCGCTGCCTTTAACACCGTCCACCCGTTTGGCCCAAGGCACCATGTTCTTAATCTTTGCCCAAAACTCTTCTTTGTTAGGTTCGTCATAAGTCAAGTATATGCAATCTAAGTCTGCTACGTCAATCTGTTTCATAAGTTTGTTTGCTCCAACATTGGTGTGGTTCTTCTGGTGATACTACTATTGCTACATCGTCAGGGTGGCACGTGGTGCCTGTGTCTGATGGAACTAGTTTGGTTGTTGTTTTCCAAATCCGTTCAACTAGTTTACCGTCTTTGACTCGCACATGCATGGGACTACGAGCAAATGTTTCTGCATCAATTTCAATATATGTACCTGGAAGATCTTCCATACTGTAAAACAATGGTACACCGTCCTGGTGATACAGTCTATAGAACACAAGTTTGGTCTCAGGCATGGCCGCAATTGCAGCCCAGAACTCATGTTCGTTCAGCACGCCAATCCTTTCTATTGAAATGAAAAGCACCCCATTGTGCGGCTGAATTTACTCGCAACATATAGTTTTTGTATTCCCATAGTAGCTCTGTAGTCCAATCTTCTCTTTCAGTTCCTGCAATATGTCGTTTCATATGCACAATACGAGGATAATCTGCAAATGGCATGGTACATCGTTCTGGCCCAATGATGTTTGCAGCCATAGCATACACTACATCAGTGCTAGGAACATCTTCTGGGAACTTTAATAGCTTTCGATATTCTTCCCAATTTTCAAATATATTGCGTACAGTATCAAAAAACTCTTGCGCTGTTTCCGAGCGTCGCCAATATGTAATTGCATTGTACACATCCGGTAGATTGTTTTCATCAAATACCTGTCTGTAGTGACGTGCTGATGCTACTTGATCTTTCCAATCTCTGCAGCCAGTTGATACAACAATATCTCTATTGCGAAGCATGTTCCACCAATGGTCAACAAAACTAGTAATCATCATATCTGCTTCTAGCTTTATAGTTTCACGAAATGGGGTAGCATGGAAGATTTGCCAATCATTGGCATAAGGATTATTGTTATCCAATGGATAGGGAAATTTATGTACATAATCAAACAGCCAGTCGCAACTAACTTGCTCATCGGTGAGCAAACAAATTTTAGCATCAGGGTGCCAATACTTGATAGTTTTAGCCAAAGTTTCAGCACAGCTGACATAGTCAACTTGATTTGAATTCTGTGCTACTATCAAATAGCCCTGCTCTGCGATCGGCTTCAATTATATCTCCTAAATGTTTTTTTCCCATGGCATGGAAGTCTAGTCCAGCAAAACTAATTTGCTTTGGTTTCTTTTCTTGGTCCGCATACGTCAACAAGTATGCATCGGGATCTGAGTTAAACCTTGATACCACAGTATTGGGCAATACGCTGTTTAAGTCCCAAGGAATCTCATCTACCTTGCCAGTGTGCCCACTTACAATTCCTAGAGCAATACTTAGTGCAAAATCATTTCGGTATGTGCTCTTTTGTATACCATACAAATCTCTATAGTGCTGCCAATTAGATTTGATCATATTCATAGAATCAAAAATAAATTGTGCAGTGGTTGATTTTCTAAACATCATCACTGTGGCCCACCACATGGGTAGGTTGTGCTGACCAAATTGATTTAACTCGTTGAGTCGTTCTCCCTGGGCAAGGTTGAATGCAAATCTATGACAGAGGAAATCCGAGTCTGCATCAATAATGTGCTGTAGCTGGTTGGAAGAGACAACGTAATCGGCGTCGAGAACAAGGGTACGATCCCATGGGGAGAGGGCATAAGCATCAGTTCTACCTGCGTTGTGCCAAGACACAGTTTTTTCATAGTCTTCAAAATAACGTGTTCCGCCGGTGGCAGGTGTTGCTTCAATGACTCGATCAAACGATGAATTTCTTCCATTGTCCGTTGAGTCTGTGACGACGGCCACCGGTATCCCGAGGTGCCTACGAATGTTTCGAGCTGTCCAAGCAGCCATTTCCAAATAGTCGGTTTCTTCATTGTTAAACGCAAATATCAGCGCACCTGTGGTCATCGTTTTTTACTCAGTTCATCATACTCTACTAACCAAGCATTCATTTGCTCTTGCCAACGATCATGCGCCAGATGTTGTAGCTCCAGTGGACGTACTTTGATGGGATTCTCGTACAAATCTAAAATTACTATGTCGTCTTCAACTGGACAAGTGTGTAGTAATGTTAGTAGCTCTGGGCCAGCCTTGAACAAGCCGCCATTATAGCCAAACACCATTCGTGCTTGATATTTTTCTTTGAGCAACCGCTTTGCGGCAACGTGATCAAATCTTGCTCGTGCGTGAGCAACCAATGCATTAGTATCCATGCCTTATTGTACAGGAGATTTAGATAAAAGTAAAGGGGCAGTTGCCCCTTTTGGTTAAGCTACTGAAGCAGCCACGGTTGGGGTTCCCCAACTTGCTGAAGTTAGATATGTAGTGCTTGGTGGGTAATATGTGCAGATAGTGGTAGGAGCGGTTCCTGGTGTTGCACCAGAACTTGCTGTGCCACCTGAGATTGGATCAGAGTCAGCAGCCACCCAAACGGTTGTAAATGTCAATGCTGTTGATCCAGCATTTAGTGCCACACTGTGCTGAATATAGTTAGATGTGTATGGTGCAGTATCAGCAAATTGTTTGTAAATGATAGTTGCTGCGGCACCAGGAGTCAATGTATAAAATCCTGTCCCAGTGCTCAGTGTGTTTGGTGTGCCTGTGCCGCCAATTTTGGTTGTACCAGTATATGCTGTGCCAGCAATGGTTTTGCTTGCGGCTACACCAGAGAACCAGATATCTCCACACAGTGTGTTGGCCAAGTCGTTCCATTCTGGATCACCTAAGTTACCAGTTGCTGTTTTACTTACATCAAGTTTGATAAGTCCGCCACCGTTGAAAAAATGACGAGCGGCATTGGCACTTGCAAAGGTCACTGTGTTGGTAAATGTAATTGTAAACGGACCGTTGGTAGTTGTTGTTTTGGAGTTTGACCCTGACCAACCTGTGAATTGCGAACCTACGCCTACTGCATTATTACGGTTTGTAGTAATGTTTGTTAGATCAGTGTTTAGCGCAGACAAAATGCTAATTGTTGCGCCAGTGGTTGGTGCTGTTCTAGCTGTGATTGCGGTATTGGTTTGACTGCCCATGCTAGCAATTGTGTTTACCAAGCTAGCCCACTGTGTGGCAGTAACAGTACCAGATGCACTAACTGTACTCAATGCACTTTGACCCCAGCCCTTGTCTCCAGAACCAGTGCCCCAAAGATCATTGACGTTAGCACCTGCTGTAGTGCTAACGAATCCATTGTAGTCTGTAGCTTGGATTAGGCCGCCGCTTGAATAAGTCATTGTCTCTGTTCCTGTTTAGTTCTTAATAGTTACAATTGCTTCTATTGTACCTTGTTCTGGGGTAGGTTTGTCAACCAGCGCACGTCCAATTACATTAAAAGCAGTTGCTTCACCAGGTTGGGCTGCTCTAGCGAGGCCGTTGCCGGCACTTACCAAGCGATCGCCTTTCTTGATATAACCAATGACATTAACTGGTACTCGACCTGTCATAGCTACCTTAGGATGTGTATCGTCTTCGCCTGCGCCACCGTTCATTGTATAAGCTGGCTTTGTACTTATGACGCCAAATACATTTTCGCTTAGATCAGTAGTAGCACGAGTAATTTCTTTAACCCCGCCTAGTTCAACCACAGTTCCTGGAGCCAACACTTCATCGGCTGCAAAGCGTTCTGCAACGTCAGCGTACAAGGCTGTTGTGGCAGTAGCAAACACTTGGTTGAAGTAGTTAGAACTAGAACCAATGTTACCAACAGCGTTGGTACCAGTTTTGGCAATAGAGTTAACCGAAACAACGTTAGCGTAAACTGTTGATGTATCGATAACAACAACGTTGGCAACACCGCCTACACTGAAACTAATATTACCGTTGGTAGTGCCGATATTACCTTCTGTAGTGCCATTAACAAATTTAGTAACACTAACACCCAAGCTCAAGCCTGTAAGTTGTGATCCATTACCAATAAAGAACGTACCAGCAACGTTTCCTGCTGAAGTGATATTACCAGTGGCACTGATTAAGCCAGCGGTACGTAAGTTGCCACCCTGAATGTTACCCGTTGCGGTTACTGCACCAGTTGCGCTTACTAAGCCACCGGTGTTAATGTTACCACCAACTACGTTACCAGTTGCGCTTACTAAGCCACCGGTGTTAATGTTACCACCAACTACGTTACCTGTAACAGTAGCAAGGCCACCAGTAACTAAGTTGCCGCCAATGACGTTGGCAGTAGCACTAACCGTGCCAGTAGCACTAACCGCGCCACCAGTAACTAAGTTGCCGCCAATGACGTTGCCTGTAACTGTTGCAAGACCTGCGGTTACCAAGTTACCGCCAGTGATGTTGCCGCTTGCACTCAACGTACCAGTTACGTTAGCACCAGTGCTAGTAACTGTTGCTGTAGCAACACCGCCTGATGTCATTACAATGCTACCAGTATTGGTTACGTTACCGGCAAATGTTGTGCCTGTTGTGTTGCTGACTGTGATACCTCTGTATACTGTTGGGAACAATGTAGAAGTTGGTGCAGCAGCAGTAAAGTTAGCATCTTTACTAACCAATGCAACACGAGTACCAGCCACATACAAACCTGTTACATAGTGTGGTGTTGCTGTGTTGTCATTGACTGTTTCAGGAATAGCACCAGCTGTGCCTTCTGTAGATGTAAATGCTGGGCCTACAACAATAAAGCTAGATCCAGTATAAACTTTAACCTGCTGGTTAGTAGTGTCGTACCACAAGTCACCAGTTACGTTAGAAGTAGGCTGTGTGCTGCTGGCAGTGGCAGCACTGATAGTTTTAAATGTAGTGCCGTTGTAAACTTTGAGCAAGTTGTTGGTTTTGTCCCACCAAAGTTGTCCAGTTAACGGTGCGCTTGGGGCTGTGGTGTTTGAACCGTTTTCTAGCAAGTGGATAAAGTTTTCATCCAAAAACTCGCCGTAACCAGCGTAGTTTTTACCCACAAGGGTCATGCTACTTGATGTGTTTACTGTACCGTCTGCAATTGTTGCAAAAATTGTGCCGTCGGTAAGATTAATTGTATATGCCATGTCAGTTTCCTATTTCAATATTTATACAGCATTGATATTGCTCAATGTCTGAATTCTCAGCGTGTAGTCAATTTGAATTTGACGGTTCAAGCTCTTTTGTACAGGGTGAAAAATCACGTGAGTAATCAAGCGCAAGTTATCTGCCGCTCCGTTCCATGCTTTTAGTCCCAGCTCATCAAATACAAATTCACCGTTGAAGTTTGTTGAATTATCAAATGCTTGCTGTTCTGCGGGCTCACCATAATCTAATAAGCACTGTACCAATATGTCTGTATAAACGTTGCCGGCTGTGTGTAGCACAGTCATTTTGTTGTTGGTTGGGTCAGTGTCGGCTGCTGAGTTATCGTTGACAACTTTTGAGTACGTTTGGTTGTACAAGTCAGCGTTTTGCCCAGTTGTGTTTGGGGGCAAGTACGTAATAACGCCTGTGGGGTCTACAGAGCTGCCGCCATTGCCAAATGCCATTTCATAAATGTAACCTAAATTGCGATCTGACAGCGTTTGTGCCATAGCTATACTAATATTTTCATAGTGAATAGCATTGTGATCGTCATAGAATATTTCACCGCTGGCAGGGTCATGGATTTTGACATGCCCTGTAATTTTTGCTAAACCGGGCGTAATCATGCACGACCCTCCACGTAAGTTTTTTGAGTTTTGGGGTCGTAGATCCTCATGTGCCCTTGCACATGAATTACGCCTTTTTCGTTGGGCTTGCGAGGAGTTTCCTCTTTTTTAGCGTCAACTGGTTGTTTTGACTGTGTATTTGACATGGTCTTTTATTTACCTTGTTTTATAACCCCCGCAAGAACCTTGCAGGTGTAGTTTCTGTATCTTGTAAGGCAACCCCGTCGCTGGCTGTTGTTGCACCTTGTTGATACCATGTAGTTCCTTGTCTTACTAGGATAGTAACTTCAACTCCGGCTGCTGGGGCTTCCAGCGCAGGATAAACATTGCTGTCCACAACAAACTCAACAGTTACAGGATCAAACATACTTAGGAACCAACGATACTGACTTGACGCTGACGTATCGCTATATTTGTATTGACGCACCCCACCTACATAAACTTCAATTGATAAGTTTTCAGTTGAGCTATCTCCAAAATCAGCAACATCTATGCTCGGTGCATAGAATACGCTAGTTGTGCCATCACCCATGCTTGTGTCGCTGACAGTGTAATCTTGATATTCTTGCGGCAACAAGTTGCCTCGACCTGTGTCGTAGACTGGAGCTCCAACTTCGTGACTTGCAGCACCAGTGCCAGCTGTTCCTCTCATGAGTCCACTGATAGTGTTCAGTACTTCATCACGATAGCGGTACATAATACGTTCACCGTCAATAGTAACAACTCCAAAGACACCCAACGGTAAGTTTGGTTCACTTAAATTTGCAGCACTGGCAACATAGGCAACATTTGCAGTAGCACTCAATGGTTGCACTAGAGATGTAGTGGTTGCGCTGGTAATTCTATAAGTTGCTTGAATACCACGCATGTCTTGGAATATACGGAACGCCATTGCTTCTGGTACCACACTATTAGTAAATTCTGTTACTGCTAGTACCTGAGTCAACCCAATGGCTCCAGACGCTAGTATCAAATACTCACCATCAACAGTGAAGTCTTGCCCTTCAAACAATCTATAACCATCTAGAGTTACCCATAAACGGCCTGCATCGATGCCTGAGCGGCCAAGCCAGAAGTCGTTGTTATACACTGCACTACCGACTGAATAGTCATACGAGCCAGGAGTGTCTGATACTGTAGCAGCATCGTATACTGTACTGTCATATGGTTCTTCAATTGTTAACCCAGTTACTATAGGACCTTGGAATACCAATGTTAATGGGTTTTGTTGTGCAGTATCATTCCAGGTAGTAACTGCAAATACATCACCAAGGTTCACGGTTGAAACAATTTGAATAGTTTGTCCAACTACATTATAATCAGATTGTACATCAACACTGATCAAGATCCTTGCACCACTAGGAGGCGGAGTAGTGAATATCACTTGACGACCTGGGGTGTTAGACCCTGTCCAGTTGCTTACACTATATGTACCCACAGTTGCACCAACGCTTTGAACTTGTAATACATCGTCTACCCAAACAGTAACGTTGGTTGGGGCATTGATAATGTCTTGTGAGTATCCTCCACGCTGCGGTAATCCAAAGCTAACGCTGGAATTATCACCAAACCATTCAATACCCTCTGCAGGTTGTAAACGTAAACCGTTGCGAGTGACTACCAAATTAGCTGGGTTAGTACCTTGCAAACTGTTTTGAACCGTTAATGTTTTTGTTGTTAACAATGCATCATCTATAACAAAGTACTCAACTTGCGGTGTACTCCAGCTGTAATTGATAGTTGCTGTGCCAGTACCAGAACCAATGCCTGTGGCAGTAAATGTTGTACCTACTGCTGATGACAGTGCTCCAATAGCTGTCCAATTTGTTGTACCAACAGTGGCAATAGTGTATGTTTCACCAATTACAAAATTACCAGCTACTACTGTGGTCAGACCGTAAGCTACTAATGCAATACCAGCACCTGCGCCATAACTGGTGCCAAGGTCAACTTCTGTTTCAAGAGTTGGCACAAATTCAAACCAGTAATCGATATTTGTAATTTCAATACCTGCTGGTACATCCTGTACAGCACGATAGTAGTTTCCGCTGTCGTTGACGATATCTAATCTTGAGTAGGTATCAAGAAGGTCCCAATCTGTGCTTTCGCTGTATGGCAACCATGATATACCAGCAACAGCTTCGCCGTTGACAAATACATAAACATCTTCAATTTCTGCATTGTTAACAGGAATGATCACTGTCTGACCAATGTCGCCGCCGATATAATTTGCACGATAGAGTTGGTTGCCGCCACCAAGTTCGTACACAGAAATATTAATAATATCTCCATCATCTACTGTCAACAATTCTACAGTTTGATCGTCCCAGTCAACAGCGTAGTCAGTGCCTTCTGTTAAATCCAGCCCAGTTGTTATATTGCTTACTAACACTTGTACAGGATGTTCAACAATGCCAGCCCAGCTGTATACATCAGTGATTGCTGCTTCGTAAGTGTAACGAATGCTCTTGAGCTGGAATCCATGTCCATCTCTATTCCAGTCAGCGCCCGGGCGGGTGTACACACGGAAGTCTAATGTGTCAAACTCTGCACCATTGACTAGCTCTTCAGGAGCATGTCCTTCGTATAAGTCAACAAATCCTCCACCTTCAACATTGATATCTGTGGGCAATGTACCGAGAGTAGCATCTGTAAATTCGCTTTGGTATTCTGCGTCTACAGCCAACGGATCACCTAAGAAGTAATTACCGTAGACTTGTACACCAGGATAATCAACCCCGTCGATCAACAAAGGTAACTCTAAACCTGGTTGGTTCACGCCTGGCACATACAAGCCCATGGTACGATCAACACCAGTCAGACCTAAGCCATTGTTGTATGTTCCTGCATTGACCAGCGTCCAATCTTCTAAATCAAATGTTGGTCCGATAACCGCAGTTGAATCTGAACTAGATGCTTGCCATACACGATCGTCGTAACGGACTAACGTACCATCTTGATATGTACCATTTGGGCTCCAAGTCTGTACATCGCTGAAGTATTGGAATCGATCGTACTTAATCACTGTGCGGAAGCTGCGAACTAGGTTGTAGTTTTGTTCTGCGCCAGTGTCGGCTGTGCTGAAGTTTTGCCCAATACCTTGGCCAATCATAATAGCGTAAGCTGTTGCACCAGAACCATTTCCGCCATCAAAAGTTATTGTTGGGGTACTTCTGTATCCTGATCCAGGGCTTTGTATAGTCACTCCTACTACTTGGCCTGAGCTGTTGATAATTGCTGTGGCCACAGCAGCTTCGGTTGCATCACCTGTGAAAATAACCTGTGGTGGCTCGCTGTAGCCGGTGCCACCGGTAATTATTTCTACAGATTCAAGGTTCAACAAATAATTGCCGTACCATTGACTGTAAGGGAATGATTCCCAAACAGTACTAGATGCTGGCAAATCACTTTGCGTGTTGTTTGCAGAATTAAATGCGTCACCGTGATTGTATGGTAGCAAGATTGGGCTGGTATACTTAGGTACCTGCAAACTAGTATTATAGTATGCTGGTACATCAAAGTCTGTGCCGTCGCCAAAGAATTCGTCAAAGCCAGTGTACTTCAAATTAAACTCACGAATACTTACGTGATACGGTTTAACTTCTTGTATGTAATCAGCCACAAATTCTTGATTATCTCGCACATAGTTTTGATAAGGAATAAGCTGACGGATTCTGTGGTCAACATCAATCAACGATGTTTTAACTAACCATTCAGGCGCAGAGAATTCGCTCAACACATAGTTGAACATCAGTGTCAGAGCTTTGTTTCTTTCTATTGCTAAATCGTCAACAAACAATTCTTCGTTGATGGCTTGAATAATCTTTCTAGTTTCAATCACTGGCTCTTGGTCAAAATACTGTGCATCAAATACTTCAACGTCAAAACCAAATCGACCAAGTTGGTAATCCCAAAGCTCTGCAGAAAATTCAATTGTACCATCTTGTAACACCACTCGTTCCCAACCAGTGTCTGTCAACAGGTAAATTTCATATTTGCCTTGAGCATTTGCTGTGACCTTGACTGAACTACCGATTGCAACACTTAGAGTTCCAAGAGAACTGTATGTTGGTACTTCAGCAACAACTTTTGTGCTGATGTTATATCCTGGACGGTTCCAGTTGATGTAGCTCCAATAATCTGGAGTGTTATATCCTTGAACTTTTGTCAGAACAAGAATACGCTGACCAGCAACTGCGTCGCTAGCTTGCACAGTGTAGATAGACCACAAACCTCTGTTGCTGCTATCTGTTGCAACTAGGTACTTGTATCCTAATGGAATTGAACCACTTGGGTTAGACCAGAAAGGTTCCTGGAATCCAAGGATTTCTAAGTTAGCAACACGAAGGTTCCAATTAGTAACAGTGGTTCCATTAACAATTTCAGTTTCTGCTGGTTCTGGCTCGCTGGAATTTAACAGGTTGAAAATACGGCTTTCAGCAATTGGATACTGTGCTAACACATTATTAGCACGGGTTAGATAGTTGCGCAAAGCTTCAAAGCGGTCTACAAACATTGACTGACGTGGACGGAATTGTACACCATAGCGTTCTGCAACAGACAAGTTCGGGTCTGGCACTAAATTACCAAATGAGTCAACTCCGCAGAAGCTATCTTGGAACTTGCGATATAAATTATCGCTTAGGAATCCATCTGCACGATCTTGAGGAATAAGTTCGTATTCAACGTGTACATTGCTAGTTGTGAGTTCTTTGTCAAACTCAATGTCAATGATAGTATCGCTGGCCTCAATCAAATTGCTAGCATTATAGAGTGCAATGGTACTAGCATTGATTGGCGCAATGTAGGCAATGCCACTGGCACGAGAATCTTCAATATAAGATGCTACTGTGCTTGCTGGCAAAGTTTTTCCAAGTTTTGTTGCGGTAACAGTGATCCCTCGCACCCAGAAATAGTATTCTGTTGCAAACGTACCGTCAATGGTTAAACGAGTATTAACAGTATAAGACAATGTGTTTAACGGGGTGCCTTCACCTATGTAGTTAGAAGGTGGGGTAGGGCTTACTACCCACTGATACACATCAACACTACTACCGGGGAATATTTGGGCCCAACGACGGCTTGCATACACAATGCTGTCTTGGTTGGGATCGATGAATCTAACAGAGCCAGTATCCCACCAAATTTCACCAACATGGTCTGCGGCCCAAGTAGTACCTTTGATGTTGTCAGGTCCGATGTTGTAAGCAGCTGGATCCACAGCACCAATGTAATCAATGTTTTGACGTGCGGCGCCGAGAATCTTGCCTTGTAACGGATTAATAAAATCTAAAAATTCTGTTGTTGCACTAGTGACTCTGTCGTATAAGAACACAGAATTCAACAAACGAATATCAACCACAGGTTGTTGCTCTCTTAGCACAGTCCACGATGGTGTTCGTGTTGCATTTTCAAAAACAAATACTGCACCAAAATTTGCGGTGCTATCTCCGTAGTCGTTCTTAGGAGCACCAGCCATGAGCACACCAGATACGTAGCTAACTGATGTTCCAAAACCATCATAAGCAGCTACGTCACTGTTGTTAACTTGTTGACCAAATACAAACTTGCCAGGATTTGTTACCACCAATGTTGAGCTTGGTAGATAATCATAAGTGTATATTGCACCGCTTTGAATAATGATAGAGAAGAACGTTGTGCTTCCAGCGTCAAAGAATGTTACGCCGTCGTCAAATATAGTTTCTAAATACAATGTACCTTTTGGTGCGCCTACAACAAGATTAACTGCTGAATCGTCAACACTTAGGCTACTACCGAACCCAGAGAACTCTGTAGGATAAGGACTGGTAATTGTCTGTGTCCACACAAATGTATCAAACCCAATATCGTCAAATGCACTGCCCACAGTACCTGGTGCAACTTGTAGTTTATTAAACTCTGCTGCTGCATCTGAATTCTTAACGCTGAGTGTTAAGTATCCGGTTGTGCTAGCGGTGGCCAATACGTTTGGTACCGCAGTGTTGATTGCAGTGGCCAGACTTGATAGTGTAGCTGCCAACGGAACTTCGACATCTATGTTGTTGATTCTAATTGTATCGCCAGCAGTTAATGCCGCAATAAAACTGTATTGAATTCTACCATTTACTGTTCCAGTATTTTCATACATGCCAACAGTAAAACTTGGACTGTAGTCTGCGGCAGGATTTTGTACAGCTTGGTATGTATATAAACTGGTAATTGTACCATACACACGACTTTGATTTACAAAACGTTCAACAGCGCCGCCTTTGTAGATTTGAACGCTACTCTGTGGCTCGCCGACATACAAACTACAGTTGTTAGAACAAATATCAGTTGCCTGACCAAAGTTACTAAAGTCTGCAATAGTATTTTGTTGTACTTCTTGTATTTGTTGGAATTGGTTGGTTTCGATTTCAATGATGTCACCAATTTGCAAATCGGCATTGATAGTTACAACATCACCGCTGACTGTAAATGTATTAAACACATTTGGACCAGTTAGCACACTGTTTGTTTGATTGATCAAGAATTGTCCGTTGACCAATACACTAACCGGACCAGTTGGTGCTCCGCCTGCTACTGTAAAACTAATACTTGAAGGATCTGTTCCATAGATAAACTTCTGAACGTTACGATCAAATACGTATGTTGTACCTGCTTCAACTTCTCCGTCAACAGTTTTATATGGTGTTCCAATCAATACTTGACGACCATCTGTTGTAGTTGATATTGAATGGCCGAAACGATCACTTGCACCAAGACCAGCAACAGTTATGGTGTTTACATATTCAAAATATCCTTTGGCGCTTACTACCACAATGTCAGACGAAATAAACGATGCTATAAAAGTAACTGTAGTTCCTGCAAACGTGTAGTCAATGTTAGGACGTAGTAGTTGTTCGTTGAGTTTGATACTGAAAGAATAAATGTTGTCTGCTGTAAACAAACCAAGTCTGCGACCATTTGCATCATTGCCGTCAGCTAAGTTTTGTGTTCCAGCGTTGTATGCAATTTGGAAGCTGTTGTATCTTGCAAATTCAATCAGTGTTTCTTCAAGTACTGTACCGGTACCTGTTGCTGTTCCTGTTGCTGTGAATGTAACACCAACAGTATTGCTTGGTGCACCTATGGCAACAAAGTTTGTTGTGCCAACGCTGAGAATTGTGTACTCAGTACCTGGCACAATGCTTGTGGCTGCTGTCAATCCAGGTGCAGTATTAAATGTTACTGTATTGAGATTGGAAATAGTGTAGTCTACGCCAACAGTTTGCACTTGACCATTCAAAGAAACTTTGAGTTGGTAGTTATTACCAATTTGAATAGTATCGCTGATATCCCAACTCTTGGTTGATCCGTCAGCAAATCTCTTCAATACTTGTTCTTGCCAATCAACGTAGCCGTACGCATGCACTGAGTTTAGACCTGGTGCGCCAACATACAGCCAGCGCTCGTCAAGGCTCATAGCAACACTATACCCAAATTCACCTGCGCCAGTTAACAATGTGCCATAACCGTTGGGTTGTGTCAATAGCTGCCAAGTTGTATAAGGTATAACACCCGGCTGACCCAATGCTGGGTCACGGTAGATAACCATGGCATAACCGTTGTTGGCTTGACCGCCAGAACCTAAACTCTTGCTTGCACCTGCTGCGGCCCAGGTTTGATTACCAAAGTCAACAGCGTTACCAAACCCGCGAACTCCAGTGACAGTACTGGTGAGTATGGCATCGCTATCCCCAACGGGACTTACTGGAGTATATTGATCTCCGTAGCTTTTGACATACACATACACTGCACCAACTTCTGTGCCTGAACCAAACCCGTATTTTGGACTGCCCACCAATGCTGCAATTCTATTTCTAGCTTGCGTAACACTGGCACCATACTCTTCTCCAGCATCCAACAACACAGGGTTTAACGAAATAATGTCTGAGAACACTTCGTTCTTTTGCAAGACTTCCCATAACCCTGAACCGTTGTCGTCTACCCAAACCTTAGCACCAGATAAGATGTTGTTAGCATATGGTAAGTTAACAACATCACTGGCTTGTGCTACACGCATTGTCTGCAAAGTAAAACCAAGTCCGGTACCGTTTGCTACACTACGATCGCCAGTAAATGCAAATGCAATGTTTACGGTAGTGAGATCTGGAACAGATAAAACTTGGTATACACCGTTGACTTCTGTGTCAAAGAATTTAATAATTAATTTGTCGCCAGCTGACAAACCATGTTGAGTACTAAAAATTACTCGACTGGTGCCGTTCAGGTTGTCGCAGACGTGTTGAATTGTTCCAGGCACGGCTTGCGCACGATAAATGTTCCAGTCATAGTCGTTGATTTTTGCAACCCAGACACTGGTACCAACGTTGATATTATCAATATTGGCACTTAGGCTAGACGAATCTGCAATATCAAACACAGTAATGTCTGCATCGTCAAGGCTTACATAACCAGCTGATGGTAATCCAACGTCAGTTGGCAGTTCTGTAGTTGTAGGTAATATGTCTGGAGAAGTTAGATTATAACTTTCTCTCCACACATCACTCAACAAAATTTGTTGGTCAGCTTCACTTACTTGCTGCGGCAGAACCACTTGTACCAAACTAGGATTGCTGCTCAACAATGCACGGTCTAATCGCAATTCAAAGAAACTACGGTTGGCATTTGCACCATAAACGGCACGTTGCACTGCCCAGTTTTCGTAGATATCGTAGTCAGCTGCTTCTTTGCCAAGGTTGGCTTGCTTAAACAATTCAGCTGATAGAATTGTTCCTTTGGTTCCTAAGAACTGACGATACACATTTACTTGACTTACATCATCAAGATTCAATGCTGCCATGTATTGTCGTGGCTTAAATCCAATCAAACCGTATGCCAACAAGTCATTGTCAGATTCAATGTTGGCAGTGTTGATATTATAACTGTTTGCCAACTGATCGGCCTTGTTAGCCAAGTTAGGTAACAATCCCAACTCAATTTGTGAGTAGTCGCTCTGCGTCCAAACATTAAAATCAAACTTCTCTGTTGGTTGTACAATTGTTAGAGCAGACCAATATACATTTTTATATTTGACAATCTCGCCTTTGCTGTATGTGCGTAGGCCAGTCCACTCTTCAACGTTGTCTTGATTTAAAATAAAGCCTGGAGCATCAACGCTGCCATTCCAACCAGCAGTGGTCAACGCCACAAGATTGAGTCGGCTCTGGCGGGCGCCTGTGGTCGGATCGTATATTAAATCTCCAAACACACTTTGATTGTTTAACACAATCATGTGCTCGTAACTTGTAAATCTCAAATCAATATAACTGATGCTTTGTGTGTTTAGCGGCTCTATGCTAAATGTATTTCCTAATCGTACAATGTTTAATGTACGAGTTGGAATTTCTGTGGAGTTTTGATCCAGCAACAGATTTTCTGTAGTTTCAGTTTGAATACTATCAACCACTGCCAACTCTTTTGTAATTTCAAGTTTGCCAGCCAGCGGGTTTAGATTGATAATTGCATTTTCGTTCCAGCCTTGTTGACTCCAGTACAAGAATTCGTCAACCATTCTCGACCAGCTGAGTACATAACCATTAGCAATGTTGTCAAAGGTCAGACCTTGTGTTTCAAGCAATTTCCCATAGCTCAACAAGAAATCAGCAACGCTGGTTTCGCTAGTAAAGATAAACCCATATGGAACTTGCACAATTTGATTGGTATAAAACGTCGGTACACGAACTGTGATGCCACCTGAGCTGTAAGTTGCAAGTTTTCCAACTGATTGACTTTGAAGAATATTAAAATACGGTTGAGCATTGCCGTATCCAAACACAGCGTAACCGCCTGCTACCTTTTGAATTGCTACACTACTGTAGCGTACTTGGTCAAAAGGTTGATTCTTATACAACAAGATATCGTAGCTCTCATCAGGAATCAACAACGCTGTATTAGTTGAGTTAGGGCTAGATTTTTCAGTAAACAATTTAATATACTGTTTGTCTGAGAACGATGCCATTCTATAGCAAAGTCTTACGTCTAGACTCTTTAGATCAGCTGATAGCAAGTCAGTAGAGTTAACACCAGTTTGTCGATTATAGTCAACAATCCAGTTGATGTAACTGGCTTTGCTAGTGCCATTGCCGTATACTTCAATCCCGTTGGCGTCCAAACGGTAACGACCGTTGTATAGATACTGATCGTAATCAGTGTTGTATTTGTACAAATCTCGATCAGCAAACAGTGCAAAGAATTTAGCCGGGCGTGTTACTGCAAGCACATGCATCACAGAGAATGGGTATGCAGAACTATTCCACCACGATGCTTCCACTGGGCCGCCGTCGCCTAACGCCCAGCTCTTTTGAAATTGAGCACTAGGACTAGATCCTGGTGGAATATAACCAACCACACTGTCAAGCGGGCTCAATAGATTACCTTCGTCGCCAGTTGGAATCACCTGAGTTAGTCCAGGGCGAGCGTACTTAGGTAGGTAATATGGAGCAATAGGATCTGCAACGTAACCGGCTTCTAAATCGTCCCACAACACCAAGTTGTCAGCAGTGTATGGTGCTGGACCATAACGATCTTGCCACCAGCTAGGCTCAATAGTAAGACCTAACATCTCCCAAGGAGTGTATTCGGGCTGTTGAGTATCGTAGAAATAACGATAGATACCGCGCCAGGCGCCCAGTAATGGTTGTCTATCTAGTTTGCTAAAAGAATTACTGTAGTTGTATGTAAACTCATTATTTGCAGAATAATTTTGTTGGCTATAATCAAGTTTGTTCCATCCGCAGTAGCTTAAAAAGTCACTGGAGAAAATTGAATTGATTTCTTCAAATGTAAATCCAGTATCACGGAATTGACCTGACAATACATTATCAATTGTCAACGGAACTGGGTTACCGTCTAATTTTAAGTTGTTGTAAATTCTAGTTTCAAATTCCAACAACACATCATCGCGTATGTCACCAAATACTGGAGTTGTGCTTCCGTCGTGTCCTAAAATAAATTGTCCTGTGCCATTACTGGTTACTTGGGTAATAAATGCAGGCTTCCAAGCAGGATACAATCCTAATTTAGTTGGCGTGTTTGGAACAAATGTACCGTATGTGGCATTATATTCATTGATAGTAACTTTGTCGCCGATTGATAATGTAGATAGAATTGTAAGTCTAGGACCATCAGTGGCCACAGTATAATCAACACCGCGGATTAACAAGTTGTCATTTAAGTAAACCAACAATCCAAGATAATTTGCAGAGTCAAAGTTATAGACTTGCACAGTATCAAAAACGTTTGTAGTAATGAAACTCACTGTGTATGTGTTGCTGGCATAGGTAATACCAGCTGGTAGCATGTCGCTCCAGTAGAACGGTTGCGTATCAAGTTTACCTAACGTAACATTTTCTATTGCAGTGTCGAGTACAGATGCAATTGTGTTGAATCCAATATTTTGAGACAACACAGAATCTAGCATCTGCGCCTTGAATTTAATATATTCTCTACTGTTGTATTGCAACGAAGCAAAGATATTGTAATCAGGGCTTCGCATAAAATAACCTGCAAGTGTCAACGGAGCACTTTGTTGCAAAATAACCAAGCCGTAAGGAACAATGTTACCAAGGTCGCGAGTGTTGTTAGCGCCGTTTACAGGGCCACTCAATGTTAACAAGTTTTCACAGATACTTTGATAATGTGTGCGAATGGTACCAAGTGTAAACTCTGGGCTGTTTGCATTCAACGGGTTGCTTTGCAAGTTGTTAGGAACTTGATAGAATGCTGTAGAGCTTGTTTGATCGCTCAGTACCAATACTTCAATTATATCACCTTCAACATAAGTGTTGACCAATGTTACGGTAGTGCTATCATCAGTTGTTGTGTACGTGTACAAACTTGGATCCAAGAACTGCGACCCAGCATAAATTTTAATCACCGGTACAGCAATAGATGTTTGCGCTTGCACGGCGACATCTAGTTTAAGTGTGGCTCCAATGACATAAGAAAATTTAAATTGTTGATACAGTTGTTGCTCAACCGCAGCAGTTTGCCAGCCTATTAACTTTTGATATGCTGTTCGATCTGTGTATTCTCTCACTGATCCAGAGCTGATGTCTGATGTAATACTGACGTTGTCTACAACATACAAGAATGTGTCAACATATAAATTGTTATCAAATACAATGTCACCAACGTTGTTGATGTTCAAGTATTTGAGAGGGAACTGCAATACTGGATCAAGTATGCTTGTATCACTTGCTGCATAGCTAAACAATTTTGACCCAGCAAATGTTGTTGATTGATATTTTGTGCCGTCGCCAAAACTCACTCCTTCAACATCATAAATGTTAAACAACGGTGCCTGTTGTACACTTTCTTTTTGTTGCGCTTCGTTCCAGGTTACACCATCGTACCAGTAAGTTTTACCTGCAGTAGTATTGCCACTAATACAAACGGTTGATTGGTCAAGTAATACTGTGCCGTCAGTTGCTTCTGTGAGAGTAATAATTGGTTGAGCGATCAACGGCGATACTGTATCCGGTGTAACAAAACTTACAACATAAATTTTATTTCGTACCGCAGTGTCTTCGTCTGCTGCAAAAATTACTCGAGAACCTTCAACAAATGTGTATCCATCGGTGGTATAACTAGTTGATCCTTCGATGTTTGAAAATGCATCAGTTTCCTCAAAGTCAATAATATCAACTGGAGCTTTTCCGGAGGTACCCATGTTCCACAGACGCAGGCCCGGACGGAATTGAATAATAGGACGCTTTGCTCGATAATTATTGTCAAATACGGCAACACTGTTGTTATATTCTGCGGTGGCATTGATTACATCAACATGGAACCAGCGATTGCTACGTGTCCAAGCATTTAAGTCTTTGCTAGCACGATCAATTGTTAGATAGTCAAGTTGATTAGGTTCAGTAGCAATAGTGCTGTCGTCGGCATCTTCTACATACAGTTCAGGAGTTACATAATTTGTTGCAGGCAACAATTCAATTGCAGAACCTACACCGCTTACATAATACTCTCTATTGCTAATTGCAGTTGTTGCCATGGTTCCAGTACCAGAGCTCAACA
>JACCDJ010321297.1_pt1 | contig 35268 bp, 30 predicted proteins | sample 7444481 | NCBI WGS metagenome assembly JACCDJ01 (sample SAMN15323435, study PRJNA562643) | freshwater metagenome | isolation source: river surface water | place: USA:Blue River Watershed | collected 2017-08-15
CTCTGGCGACCAATGAAACAGAGCTGCCTGGTTCATTGGTTTGTTTGACGATGGCCAGTTTCTGTTCTGGCGTCCAGCGTCTTCGCCGCTGAACGCTGGTGAGCACCTCAACCCGATCGGGTCTTGCTGAAGACATAGTCATATCCATAGTCGTATTCCTAGTTGCTAGTTTAAGGAATACCGATGGGACTGGGTTTCAGGGGGCTAACTCATAAACAAATCATCTTAATCAATGTGTTACTCCCTCCCTTAAAACAACTTTCAAAAATGTAAGCCAAATGATCTTAATATCTAACCAGAAGCCTTGGCGAGCCAAGTATTCAGCGTCAAGCGCCACCTTCTGAGGGATTGGCAACTCATCCCGGCCATTGACTTGCGCCCAACCGGTTAGGCCCGGCAATAGGGTGTGCACCCCTTGCCTTGTCCTAATAGCAATCAAATCTTGCTGATTGAACAACGCGGGTCGCGGACCCACGAAGCTCATATCGCCAGCCAAAATACTCCAAATCTGCGGCAACTCATCCAAGCTGCTCTTTCGCAAGAAAGAACCAATGGGCGTCATGTGGGACGGGGCCTCAGTCAGCAAATGCGTAGCAACAACAGGCGTGCCCACCCGCATACTTCGGAACTTAGGCATTTTAAAGATCGCATTATTTCTGCCAACACGATCAGACCAATACAGGACTGGACCTTTAGACGTCAAGCGAACTGCTATTGCCAACAGCAAAATTGGCACTAGTAAAATCAAAGTTGCTAAGCAGCCCAAAAAAATATCAAATACTCTTTTCATTTCACTATTGTCCGCCGCAACCCCTCTTCAACAGACACCGGTGGCGCCCAACCCAACAAACTGCGTGCCTTTGAAATATCGACCTGTAAATTACCGCACAAACGCCGCACAGCATCACCCTTTCCCAACAACGACGCTCCCGTTTGCAAAGCCCACACCGGCAACGGTACCAAACGCGCAGGCACTCCGGCGGCTCGGGAAATGCCGCGCACCAATTCGGTCGTGGACAAGTCTTGTCCATCACTGACCAAAAAAGTGTGGTTGGCAGCTTTTGGGTGGGTGATGCAGGTGCTTATGAAATCCACCAAGTTGTCCAACGCCATCATGCTACGCTGGTTACGTACCGCGCCCAGCGGTAAAGGCCAGCCTCGTTGCACGGACTGTATGAGTGCGGCAAAGTTAGCTTTGACGCCCGGGCCATAGACTAAAGGAGGTCGAACTATGACGACCTCCATGTTTGAATCGACACTTAATTGAAGTAAGCCCTGCTCTGCTTCATACTTACTTTGGCCGTATGCGTCTTGCGGGTTAGGTAAATCGACTTCACTGAACGCGCATCCGGGCTGCGTGCTTTCACCATTAACCTTTACTGAGCTTAAAAATACAAACCGCTTGACACCAGCGGCAGCAGCTTGACTGGCCAGATTAAGAGTTCCATCCACATTAACGGTTCGAAATGCTGAAAGCGGGTCGAGTTCGGCTTCCTGCATGACGTGAACTCGGGCAGCGCTGTGTACAACAACCGCAACACCCTCAAGTGCAGAAGTCCAGTCAGTGGATTTATTCAAGTCACCCGTCACGATGGGTAGCAGCTGCTTTGCCCATCGCTGCCCCCCCCTGCGGACAGCGACTACCAATCGCCACGACTCATCCTTAGCTAGCATGGACTGCACTAGCGCCCCACCAACAAACCCTGATGCACCTGTAACTAAGATCATGTATCTGTCTTTGATTGTCTGCTTCGTTCAACTGCTTCAAGCAAGAACAGTTCCAATTTGTCCATCAACAAACTGCGCCCAAATTCTTTACCAGCAAATTCACGTCCATTTACTCCAAGCTGCTTTCGTTGAGCAACGCTCATAGAAGAAATCTCAAGAACTGCTGATGCAAGTCCCGCTGAATTACCAGCCGAGCAAACCAGGCCAGCTTTTGCTTCTTTGATAACCTTCGCTCCCTCACCATCCAACATTCCTATAATTGGTATTCCGGCCATCAAGTAAGTCTGCACCTTACCTGGAATGGTCAAACTGAATATTGGATCTTCTTTTAACGATAGCAGCAAAGCGTCTGCATGGGCGTAAAAGGAAGGCATTCGATCTAGGGGAAATCGACCTAACAACAGAACTTTTTGCTGCAATCCTCGGCGGGCAACTTCTTCTTGAAGCCAATAAGATTTTCGCCCATCCCCCACAATAAGCCAACGGATTGATTCTTTGTCCTTCAATAACTCGGCAGCCTCCAAGACAGCAGGCATGTCCTGCGCTTCTCCAATATTCCCAGCAAATAGTACACTGAAAACTCCCTGCTTAAATTGCACTTCAGGGGCCCGCATCAACTCAGGTTCATCAAATATCTCTTCTGCCCAGCTTGGAAAATATTTAATCTTCTTGGAGTCTGAACAATATTTAGCAATTTTCGGCAGGAAACCTTGCGATTGACCCAGCACCAATGTACATCGTTCATAAATGAATCTCACCAAGTTACCAACCCAACCCAAAACTATCGGCGATCGCACAACGCCTACAGCCGCCAAGGTTTCTGGCCACAAGTCCAAAGCCCAAAAAACTATCGGCGCTCGCTTAATCCTGCTCAGCAAGATAGCTGGAAGTCCCACCGTCACAGGCGATGGTTCAAAGACAAAAATCACATCCACTTTTTTGCCCCTTAACCGCCAAGGCCCGCATATACAGGCACCAATTACGAAGCTCAAATAATTTAATAATAAGCGCACGGCACCTTTACTTCTCGCCAACATAGGGACTCTAAATACCCGCGCGCCACTATAAAAATTAAATATTTCTGGGTTTTTCAAGTACTCTTCATATACGGCACCTGCAGGGTAATTAGGAATGCCTGTTAACACAGTCACGCAGTGCCCGCGCCCTACGAGCTCTTGCGTAAGATCATTAATTCTGAAATTTTCGGGCCAGAAGTATTGACTAACGATCAGAATCTTCACAGTGCCAAATAATTAGTATTTCTTCCACACAACTCGGTTTACGTAGTCGGTATAGCTTTGGATGATACGTAGCACTTTGTCGGACACGTTGGGCATACAGTAGTCTGCCACCTGGCGAATGCCATGGGGGTTGGTTCGGTCGTTGCCTCTTGGTTGAGTTGCCAAAATAGCTAAACCCTGACGCACACGTTCGACTTCTAAACCGACCAACATAACAGCCGCCTCTTCCATGCCCTCAGGTCGCTCATGTGCCTCACGAAGATTCAACGCAGGAAAGTTCATGATTGAAGATTCTTCGTTTATGGTTCCACTATCAGACAATACAGCACGCGCAGATAGTTGAAGCTTGTTGTAATCATGAAATCCTAGCGGTTTTAGCAGTTGCACCTTTGGGTGAAATACTGCCCCAAAGTCGTTAATGCGTTTTTGTGTTCTAGGGTGCGTGGAGACAATTACCGGCATGCCATATTCTTCTGCCACTGCATTTAGCACTGTAATCAGCTTGGTGAATGACTTGGTGGTCTCTATATTTTCCTCACGGTGAGCGCTGACAACAAAGTATCCCTCCACTTTTAATCCTAGTCGAGTCAATACATCGGAGTTTTCAATACGATTGCGGTAGTGAGTCAGCACCTCAAACATAGGGCTACCCGTCTTGATGACAAGGTCTGCCGGCAAACCTTCGCGCAACAGATAATCTCGTGCAATATTACTGTACGTGAGATTAACGTCAGCGGTGTGGTCAACGATGCGTCTATTGGTTTCTTCAGGAACTCGTTGATCAAAACACCGATTTCCAGCCTCCATGTGAAAGATCGGAATTTTTCGACGCTTGGCTGGGATCACCGATAAACAACTATTGGTATCACCTAGGACCAGCATTGCATCAGGCTTCGTCTCTGCAAGGACCTTGTCAACGGCAATAATTAAATTTCCAATGGTGTGAGCTGCGCCACTACTTTCTTGAGCACAATTTAAAAATGAATCAGGTTCACGCACGCCAAGATCGTCAAAAAACAACTTATTTAATTCATAGTCATAGTTCTGACCGGTATGCACCAACATATGCTCGCAGTGTTCATCCAGTCTCACCAGTACTCGTGACAACCGAATTATCTCAGGTCGAGTACCAACCACTGTCAGGACTTTTATTTTTTTCATGGTTTATCAATTAAAGTGGACAAGCAAAGGTATCCGGATTGGTTCGGTCAAACACCTCATTAGCCCAAAGGATAACAACCATTTCCTCACTGCCAATATTAGTGATGTCATGAGTCCATCCCGGCACTGTTTCAACAATTTCAGCCTTCTCACTTGTAGTAATTAACTCATAACACTGACCGGTTTCCAAATGACGAAACTTGAATCTCGCCTGACCCTTTATAACGAGAAATTTTTCTGTCTTGCTGTGATGATAATGACCGCCCCTAGTTATGCCTGCATTTACTTTAAAGTATGAGATTTGACCACAGTCTGGTGTTTTAAGCATTTCCACAAAAACGCCACGCTGGTCTACATATTGCGGCACGGTGTAAGTAAACGATTCCAACGGTAGATAACTCACGTAAGTTGCATACAACGCACGAATTAGTCCAGTGCCTACACGTTCAGTCACCAGACTGTCGCGACTGTTTTTAAAGGCTTGAATCTGCCGGGCTAATTCGCCCACGGTAGTGGTATAAGTTGGGTCAACACAGGCAAACCCATCTGCGTCCAAGGTCGGGGGAGCACCATCCATCAACTGCATAAAACGCTTGATCAAATCATCTATATAAACTAGCGTGATAGGCGACGATTTATCGTTTACCTGAATAGGATTACCACGTGCGATCTCATAACAAAATGTTGCCACTACCGAGTTATAGTTAGGCTTACCCCATTTGCCAAAAACATTTGGTAAACGAAAAACATACACTGGCAAATCGTGGCATCGCTTCAGTTCAAACAGTGAAGCTTCAGCCTCACGTTTGCTTTTGCCATAAGCATTTTCGTTAACTGCCTGCGTTGTTGAGGCATAAACAATTGGTACTTTCTTGCCGCTTGTTTTTGCCAAATTGGCCAATATCTTACATAGCTCTTGAGTCAAATTCGTATTTCCCGTAACAAACTCATACGGGTCTAGCGGGCGGTTTACCCCAGCCAGATGAAACACAAAATCTACTTCTTGTATTATGTCTTTAAGTTTTGCTAAATCATCGTTTTTGGTGAAGCAGGCCACGCTTAAGTCTTTGCGCTCAGCAAGATGAATTTGCAAATTTTTACCAATAAAACCCTTAGCGCCCGTAATCAGCACCTTCATCACGTCACTCCTCTGCCTGCGCATATTCTCCACGGGCAACACGCTGCATGAAGTCAAGTTTCAGCAACAACGTCTTCATTTCAGACACGTCAAGACGAGTAGTGTTGTGTGAGTTGTAATCTTCAGCATGTGAGCTTTCAGTATTTCGGAAATCGCCTTTATCCACAAAATTATCATAGTTAAGGTCGCGTGCATCAGGCGGCAAGCGAAAGTACTCGCCCCGGTCTTCAGCGCAGGCCATTTCTTCCCGACCTAACAACGCCTCGTACAACTTCTCGCCGTGTCGAGTACCAATTACATTAACCGTGTGATTTGGTTTGCCCATTAACTCCAAAATTGCCTGCGTAAGCACTGCTACGGTAGCGGCGGGTGCTTTTTGAACGAAGATATCCCCATTTTTGCCATGCTCAAAACCATAGAGTACCAACTCCACTGCGTCATCCAGCGTCATCATGAAGCGTGTCATTGCCGGGTCTGTGAGAGTAATGGGCTTGCCAGCAAGCACCTGAGATACAAACAGAGGAATAACTGATCCCCTTGACGCCATAACGTTGCCGTAACGCGTGCCGCAGATCACAGTGCCTGAGCCTTCCAGGTTCCGGCTAGCCGCCACCATGACTTTCTCCATCATCGCCTTACTGATCCCCATAGCATTTATCGGGTATACGGCCTTGTCCGTGCTAAGGCAAACAACGCGCTTCACGCCTGCTTCAATAGCAGCTTCTAAGACATTCTCGGTTCCAAGTACATTTGTACGTACCGCCTCCATTGGGTGAAACTCACACGATGGCACCTGCTTGAGTGCTGCCGCGTGAAATACATAGTCCACACCACGAAACGTTTGAGCTAGACTTCGCTGATCCCGAACGTCTCCGATGTAAAACTTGAGCTTTGGATTGTTATACCTTTTACGCATGTCGTCTTGCTTTTTTTCATCTCGGCTAAATATTCGGATCTCGGAAATATTAGTATTTAAGAAACGCTTCAATACAGCGTTTCCGAAGGACCCAGTTCCACCAGTGATTGTCAATTTTTTGTTTGCGAACATTCTCGCCATCCTTACATTTCGAAATTGTGTTTATTTATTTCCATCGCAGTAGAGATAAACTATTTTGAAACTCACGAATCATTATCTGTCTATAACTTCAAGCACTTTCATCTGACTACCTTTTGCAAGACTATACCTCTATAGAGATCAAGGTATTTGTGAACGATAGCACTCCAAGCATAGTTTCGAATGACAAAACACTTCCATATCGGAGCAACATTTTTCAACACAGTCTGATCAGAGAGAAGATCACATAAACCTCTCTCCAATCCAGCAACTGTAGCAGGCACTTCCAAACGTGAATCCACCATACGAATCTCACCGAAACCACATTGATCTGTTAGCAGAACTGGTGTCCCACAAATACCCGCCTCAAGTGCAACGATCGACATTGCTTCCTGGCGGGATGGCACTACTAACAATTTTGCATAATGATAGGCTGCTGATTTATCTTCGCCACTAACATAACCAAGGAAGTGAACATAGCTAGATATGCCAGCGCTTTCAGTAATTTGAAACAATTTAGACAACATTCCGCCATCCGGCCCAGCAATAACCAGGTGATAATTCGAAAACTGAGAGCGAGCTTGAATAAATGCTTGCAAAAGTAAATCAGGTCCTTTGATAGGATTCAATCGCCCCATAAACAATATATATGGCACTTTAGGCAGACTATATTTATTTAGAAAAAACTCCCTATCCCTACGCGGAAAATCCTCAATATTCACACCATTTGGTATTACAACCACTTTCGAAGCTGATACCCCGTAACTTTCAAAATGCGGAAATTCACTTGCTGTAACTGCGATCCAACCCGAAGCATTTTGAATGATTTTCCTGCCCACAGCGATGTTGTAAAGTCGTTTCAGTAGTGCAGAACGCCCGAAAATTGGTAGCGCACCAGCTGGACAAACGACGTAAGGCTTGTTTGCATTAGTGGCAGCCAAATAAACCAGAACATTTAGCAGACTCCAGTGACCCATCAAATGGATAATATCAGCCTTATCCACCAATTCCTTAATTATTCCCCAACCATTTAGAGGTAGATAATATCTCTTCCAAAGACATGGCAAGGCAATTACCCTTGCTGGATGATGCTGCTGAACACGGGGCCCGTCTAATTCTATGTCGAGTGCAAGAACTGAACATTGCACACCGTCCTGCTTTGCCAAAAAACGGCTCATTTGAAATGTTCGTTCAGCCGTGCCTCCTCCAGTTTTTAGGCCCAAGCTTGAATTTACGTTAAGTATGTGCAACTTAATTTCTCAATACCTGTCTTTTATCGTTGATCGATACCATACTGCATATTCGTCTAACGCATTTTCAAAATTTACTGGAAAATTGTAACCTAAATTTCTGAGCTTATTTGAGGAGTAGTTGCAATTGGGATTAATATTATTTCTACCCAATATACTTAGCAAAATCTTCAACAAAATTGATGGCAGCGGCACTCTTGGCAATAAATAATCTTTAATATTTAATTTTTCCAGCAGACGCCGCTCAACATCTTCGTAATTATTTGTAATGCAATCATCATCGGATACAATAAATATCTCCCCGCCCAAATTCTCGTTTCGTTCAATCATGAATATAATCGCCCCAATTACATTGGAAACGGAAACAAGATTCATTCGTCTTTTGCCAAACAAACTTGATTTCAAATAATTTTTGAAACGATTCCCTGAAGCAATATCACTAGCAAGTTTCTTTAAAGGGTTACCAGACGGACCAAAAACTGAAGTAGGACGAAGTATTACAATATCAAAAAAATCTCTTCCACCAGTTATGATCGTTTGCTCAACATTAAGTTTTGTTATTCCATAGCTCGATACAGGGCTGCATTTAGTTTCCTCTGTAATCAGATTATCTTTAACGCGTCCAACTACAGCAGCTGTACTGCAATGAATCAGGCGTTTAACCCCAGCAACCTTGCATGCTTTAAGTAAGTTCTCTATCAACTCCAAATTTACTTTTTCTCCCGACTCCCACAAATATACCAAATTGATTACGATGCAGTTGGGCTCAAGAAGGCCCTTCAATGATTCTGGTTCTCGTAAATCTCCTCTGAATATCTCCACGCACTTACTAAGGCTAGCCTCCGTCGAACTTTTATCCAGAGATCGTGACAATAATTTTATTTTGTAATCTCCCAATCGAAGTAGCTCTTGAACTATGTTTTTTCCTATGTAGCCCGAAGCACCTGCAACCACAATTGTCTTTATTGATTTTTCGTTATACTCCGGCAGTAGAGATTCATAATTTTCCAATTAAACCCTCACATAAATTTGAAATTAATTATTTTGAAAGTGTTTAATTTAATTATTAAATCGCTTAGCCAAGTAATTACTATAATCATGATATTTATACGATCGGTATTGCACCATCATGCCTAACATGAACGCTAGTATGAATGACCCATGACTCAATTTAAAGGTCTCATGAACTATACCGTATATCATAATTCCTAATAGCCCCCAAAACAAACCTGGCTCCCTAATACGAAATGACTTCAATAAACAAATTAACAAATATATATAAGCCATAAAACCTAGTAAGCCCGTGCGAAACAATACATCAAGATATTGATTGTGAGCTGAACCGCTTAGGTCATCAAATAATATCCATACCCCTAAATATCCTGAGCCGGTTAATGGATTAAAAATTATGAAATCTATGATTTTCTGTAATATATAAATCCTATATCCCTCCGATGCATCCTTGTCTTTAAAGTCATATGCATCCTCTCCATTTGCTAAGGACGATGAAAAAAGTCTCTCCCCATAAAAATCAAATGCCAATTGAAAATTTGCATATAGAACGAATACTGTTATCGCCAAGGATAAAATAATTAATCCCATAGTATAAAGCTGGGTAATACTTGGAGGCTTTGGTCTTTTAAACCAACTAATTAAATTCGCCAGCATGAATATAGCTATACTTCCAAATAAGGCCACTATTCCGCTTCTAGAGAAGGTTAGAACTAACCCAGCCCCCACAACCAGCATGCTAATATATTTCGCAGCAGATAATAACTTATGAGTTGAAGAATAATAATACAGAATCCAAATTACTAAAACATAGACGAATCCGTATCGCTGAGATCCTACAGCACCCTTAGCGGAAGAGCCTAGATCTGCCCCCCCTAGCAAAAAAAATCTAAGCATTGACTCAAGTGCAAATATTATCGCACTTATTACAATTGCCACCTTAAAAGACTTAACCATTTGCTCATCGATTCTTATAAACATGTATGAAAACATACTTATAAATATAATGAAGCTTGCAATTCTTCTGTCAATGAATTGAATATATTTGAGTTGATATATACTTGATAATATAAAAATTATTACATACAATAAAATAATAGTCCTAATATTTTGACTGGGCAACACCCTTCTTCCTAATACAAAAATAATAATAACTGGCATTAAGATGAATGAATAATTTGCACTAATTCCATCGCCACCGCCAGCATCAAAAGATAATGGGAATATAAATATGCAAAACAGAAATGTCAAATAGAATCCCCGAAATATTCTGTTTGGAGCTTTAATATATTTGCTCATTTATAATTTCTTTTTTGGTTTGTCTTTTTGAATTATTTTTAAAAGCTTTAATTAATTTTAAAAAAGAACATTTTTTATTTCAATACTCTACTCACCCTTACGATTGCTAAAAAACCCAATATTATTGCAATGTAGTTTTTTATATTAAAGGGCCAATAAATAATCCCCTTAAACAATAGTTTCCATGATTCTTTAATCTTACCATTTCGTTGCATTGCTCTCCCAGCCCCATAATATGCAATACCGTAACGCCTCCTTATGCGGACTCGCCCTCTTAAATTATACCAATTTGCCTTAGATATGAATTGATTAAATACATACAGCTCTGCATTCAATTGTCGTAACACTGAACCACTCTGATTGCTCGAGTGAACTCGATACTCCCCCAATATTTCATTTATGAAATACATTTTTTTTTCCAGCCTTGCGAGTTTAACCCACAGGTGATAATCTTCAGCAGTTACTATCGCAGGATTCTCGGAAAAACATCCTACCGACACCAAGAAATCTTTATTTACAACAGTAGCCGAGGGAGTTATGCAATTTCCTTTGTCTAGCAAGGATTCAAATGTGGCGCGTTGCTCGGGTCCACAAAACATATCTCTTTTTTGCTCTCCAATCCATCTCAATCCATGACTCACAAGAACAATATCTTTGTCAAAATAATGCATGCATTTCTCTAATTTGTCCTCACACCATGTATCGTCCGAATCGAGAAAGGCCACATATTTTCCACGTGCTTGAGCAATGCCTCGGTTCCTGGAAGCGGCAATGATTCCGTTGTTGTGGAAATTTTCCAACAATATTCGCGGATCAGAAAATGACTTGACGACTTCAACTGTATCGTCCTCAGAAAAATTATTGATGATAATTGCCTCCCATTTGGTATACGTCTGCGCAAGCAATGAACTCAGCGCATCTCGTAGAAAATGTGAGTGGTTGAATGTAGGAATAATTACGCTAACCACAGGAGGATTGCTCATTGTTCACAACTAAATGATTGCTGACAGAACATAAGAGTATTATCTATCTCAGTCGCTGCATTTCCTGTTAATTCAAAACCAGTAGCAAGCAACCGACTGATACTATAATTCAGTTCCATGGCTACTTCATTCTTTTCTGGTTTTTTTCGAATTAGGGAAGGAACAAAACCTAGTACTTCCGAACAACGAGCCTGTATAAACTCAGCAATTTCAATAACGCGCGGTGTCCAGGCGCCTCCAACATTGAATACCCCGTAGCCCAAATGTTCATAGTTTAAATTTAACAGGTGGGAAGTGGCCCTACTCACATCTTGGAGTGTCACGAAATCACGCCTTTGCTCACCTGTAGTACGCAATGTTATGCTTCTTTTTTCGGCAGCCTGACGACACAGGTCATTTACCAGCAACGTCCAACAATTCACGTCCTTATGAAATGGCGGTCCAAAGGCATTGGACAACCGAAGCACTATACCTTTTAATTGTCCACGTTGACCTGCATTCAATACTACGCACTCTCCCGCCAAATGTGAACTGGAGTAGGGGTGCAGATTTCTTGGGCAGCTGTCCTCGGTAATTGTGCCCTCCAATAGGCTTGAATATACATGCGCGGTGGAGAGATAGATAAATTTTTGCACGCCTGCTCGGCTAGCGGCTTCAACTAGCCTCGCGGTCGCCACACCATTAAATGCCAAGGCTGCTATCGGATCGTTGGCGCAATCTTGAGCATTCATGCCCGCCGCCTGAATAACTGCATCAAAACCTTTACATATACGCTCAAGCTCGCCAACATCATCCCATTTAATTTGCTCCACTTCAGCTTGCTGCAACCAGTGCGGGGGAGAGATCAATTTCCTCGAGCCGAGAACGATTTGATGTCCATTTTGCTGCAAAAGCTGAGCCACTCGTCCGCCTACATACCCAAAACCGCCAGTTACCAGTATGCGCATAGTCCGCACTATTTCACCCAGGGCGCACCTTTGGCCCATATTGACTCGAGCAACTCATGGTCGCGCTTTGTGTCCATGCAATGCCAGAAGCCATTATGCAAATAAGCCATCAACTCACCGGCATTTACCGCCTGCTCCAAAGGCTCACGCTCAAGCATGGTGCCATCTCCAGCAATCATGTCAAAGAATGATGGTTCGATTACAAAATATCCCCCATTGATCCAACCGTCATGAAGCTGTGGTTTTTCTTGAAAACTGGCGACTTGCGGGCCGTCAAGTTCAAGCTCCCCAAAACGGGCAGCGGGACGCACGGCAGAAACAGTTACCATCTTCCCGTGACTACGATGAAACGCCAGTAATGCGTCAAGATCTATATCGGCGACACCATCACCATATGTCAACATGCAAGTCTCATTGCCAATGTATGACTGCATTCGCTTGACACGACCACCAGTCATTGATGCGTCACCTGTGTTAACCAAAGTTACCCGCCAGTCCACAGGGTCAATTTGGTGCGGTGTAACGCTACCAGAAGCAAGGTCAACAGTAAAGTCGGCATTAAGTGCCCGGTAATTAAGGAAATACTCCTTGATGACCTCAGCCTTGTAACCCAACGCCACATAGAAGTCATTGTGCCCAAAGTTAGCATAAGTTTGCATGATGTGCCAGAGAATTGGCTTACCGCCGACAGGAACCATAGGCTTAGGAACGACATTAGTGTATTCGGAAAGACGGGTTCCAAAACCGCCCGCCAAGAGAATGACTTTCATAGATTTGTTTTCTAATTGGAAGTGACAAAAAATTACTAGCGGTGCTTTAGACCCCAGTCGTAAGGTATGCTGGCATCAAATGCCGGCCGACGTTCAATTTCATTTGGTATGTGGGGCATAGTTGCACAATTTGCCACAATGGCAGTACTGGTGCCAACGCTCTTAAACCCATTCCAGATCAGCGGAGGCACAGTGACAAGGACGTAGTTTTCCGGTGATATGAAGAACTCCTGGATTTGCCCTCGCGTAGGACTTCCCTGTCGATCATCAAAAAGTACGAACTTTATTTCACCAAAAATAACTGCATAGTTAAGTGTCATCTCCTTATGCAAATGCCAAGCCTTAACGACGCCAGGGTGGGTGCATGAAAAGTAAATTTCGCCAAACCGCAGAAACACGTCCGAGTCTTCGCGAAGCATATGCATTACCTTGCCGCGTTCGTCGAAGATTTGGCGCAAAGGGGTCAAAACTACTCCGTCAATCATACAAGTTCCGGAAAAAATTCATGCAATTGCTGACGCGTAACATCTTCAGCAGCTCCACCGTTCATCACAATTTTGTACCACAACGCAGTCGCCTCCAAAGTCTTGTCCACGCTCCAGCGGGGGCGCCAACCAAGCAACTGATGCGCCTTGTCACAATTCAACTGAAGCAGCCTGGCTTCGTGAAAATTAGTCAAAGAATCGACGACTTCTACGCGCCCCTTGCCTATATGGGACACCATCACGTCAGCAACTGTTTTAACCGTCCGAATCTCATCGGTAGAGGGTCCAAAATTCCAAGCCCCACCCCATTTCTTCGGCTCCTCATAGAGGCGTACAGCCAGCATCAAATACCCCAATATGGGCTCAAGGACATGTTGCCAAGGCCTCGTAGCCCCTGGACTTCGCAGATTAACCGCCCCATCGGCCTCAATTGCACGAATACAGTCGGGGATAATCCTATCAACCGCCCAGTCACCACCGCCGATAACATTTCCAGCCCTTGCGGTAGCAGCACCCAGAGTTAAGCGCTGCTCAAAAAATGAACGCTCATATGACGAAAACGCTATTTCGGCCGCCGCCTTTGATGCACTGTAAGGGTCGCGCCCCCCCAGTTGATCCGTCTCCCTGTATCCCCAGACCCACTCAACGTTTTCATAGCATTTGTCTGATGTCACGTAAACCAGGGAACGAACAGTGCCGCACGACCTCACAGCTTCCAGTAAATTCACAGATCCAATCACATTGGTCGAAAAGGTAGCTGCAGGATCCTGGTAAGATGGCCTAACAAGCGCCTGCGCAGCCAAATGAAAAACATATTCTGGCTGAAAATGATTCAACTCATCATTTAAGCGTTCGGCATCCCTTATGTCACCTTCAACATGTCGGATTTTTGTACCAAGATCGAGCATCTCGAAATGATTCAACAGCCCGGCGGGCGGCAAGGCGTAACCGCATACTTGAGCCCCCATTTCATGCAACAAGAAAGCCAGCCAAGATCCTTTAAATCCCGTGTGGCCAGTAATGAATACCTTCTTTCCGCTAAAAGATTCAACCAAGGGGTATTGTGTCATATTTGGAATATCCACTATTTTGTTATGATTTTGTTTAGCACTGATTTGATGAAGTCCATAGGACGAATGATAAGTTGATTAGTGTCAACAGTAACTTGTGCTTCGTTTTTAATAATTTGGACGATATGGGGCATTTTGTCTTTGAGTATGTGCTCGTTAAATGACGAGGCACAAATTTCATTTATAGCATAACACAAGTCGTCACTATTTTTTTCGGAGTCAAGCAAATTTCTCGCAATCCACTCAGATTGGGCTACTTGATATGCGAGCAGAATTTCCTCCGAAAGATTTGATGCTCTTAAACTTAACTCAGTCTCAAGCCGGCGGTCACGACCCCCCCCCGTTGATGCATCAAAAAATGCTGTAAGCAATTGAGACAGGGGCTTTTCCAATGTATCCCAATTTGGAGATGCCGATATTACTTCTGCTTCATTTGTGATTGTTCCTGGCTCTCGGGAAAAGTCAAGCGTAAAAAAATTTTTCGCATCAGCCACAGTAACGACTCGGCGTCGCATTGGCCCATTTCGAACCAAATGAACGGTGTATTTAGTGTGCGCACTAGTAAGTTCCAGCTCGAGCTGAGCCCCCCCCCTCAAGAACTCAAGTCGAACCAGTCGCGCCGGTTCACCCGGGTTAATCACCTCCATAATTGACATCACATGAGGGATGCAGTCTTCGAAAATTCGCAGCCCGGGATCGAAGCTCTTTGCTTCGCCGTGACGCTCCTCCCTTAATGCATCGGCCCACACCAGATCGACGGAAACAATTCCATTCAATGATTGGATTTTCTTTTTGAAATTGATCAGATAATCTGCGAATAGGAAAACGTGCGCTGCAGCTATATATACGCCTTGCCTGCGTGCATTTTCAATTAGACGACGAGATGAGCTAACACTTAATGTAAGCGGTTTCTCGACAAGGATAGACGCATCCTGCAAAAGTCCCCATTCAATCGATCTTTCGTGGTCGACGGCGGCATTTACAACAATTACCGCATTCGAAGAGTTTCTAGATAATACTGGCCATGCATTTGAAACGCTGACCCGTTCGCTAACTCCTTTACTCACAATCCAATCGCTCATATTACTATAATTTCGCGGCGTGTAAATGTAAATTCTGCTGGAGAGAGGGATCAACTCAAGTAATACGTCGACATAAACACGCGCCCATCGCCCCCCCCCTATGACAGCAATGTTACAAGGCCAAGCAGATTTAGTCGCGGTGTCCACGAATTATAGTTTGCGGAAAATTTAATGACTCGTGCTTACAGGCATCTTCCCGGGCACAAAATCGTTTGCATCAAGAATGTCGGTAATATGCCCACGGTATCCTTTTCCCAAAAGATAACTCCTGATTTCCGCGGGAATATGCCATGCAAGATTTAGCAATGGCGCCTTTTGATCGGGCAAGGCAAACAAGTCATCATCAGAGAGTATAGGAATACGCGTGCCAGGCAAATAGTTTCCAATCTTCAGTGAGCCCGGTTTTTCGTATACAGCAGAAATCAAATCCTCATTGAGTTCTAACATTTTCACCAGAATGGCAGCACGCCCCGGGAAAGCCTTAGCTCGCAATTTTCCATGCTCACGGAACTGCGCAATCAAGAACTCTTTTTTATTATGCATCCAGTTCTCAATATTCTGTTGCATTGACCGAAATTTATCAAAATACCCAGCCTCTCGTGAAAGCAACCACTCGAAGTCTTGGATCGAGTCACTACCTGAACTTTCGCCGATAAAAATCCGAATATTGCCACCGTACCGATCTGGAAACTCAACACCCAACAAATTGCGCTCTAAACTTCTAGCCATATGTAGAAAAGAATTGAAACTATAAGTACGAGGGTGCTCATGATAAAATGTATCAAACTGGTTTCCATCAATAACAGCACCTAGGTAGTGATTTTCAATCACAATGATTGTCTCGGGAGAAATTAAGCGCCTTAACGACTCAAGTACTCCGCTAAGATTTTCAATGTGCGCAAAGACATTGGTAAAGGTAATGAAATCTGGCTTGCCATGGTCTCTGACGATGCTGTCAGCTGCAGCGGGAGAAAGATAATCATTGTAGGTAACATGCCCCTTTTGCTTTGCATCCAAGCATGCCGCTGTTGGTTCAAGCCCTAAAGTAACGGCACCCTTCGCACGAAAGAAATCGAGCAGGCTACCGTCATTGCAGCCAATATCAAGTACTTTCTTTCCAGCAAGATCGCCAAATCGCAATATGCAAGAATCTACAAGCTCTTCCATACCCTTTAGCACGTCCAAGGTAAAACGTGACCTGTAGTGATAAGAGCTAGGAAACAAATCCTCCTTAGGCACTTGGAATCTCTGATGGGCCGTTCCGCACTTTCTGCAAAACATAATCTCTATGGGATATTCATTGCACACCCGGTCATCGCCCACAACTACAAGGTCATCGCACATAGGATGCAGCCCCAGATTTAGAACGGGTTCAATATCCGCATTCCCGCAAACCTCACAATTAGATATTTGATTTACTGAGTTGTTCATTTGGAAATCTCCTATTAAAATTCATGTCGGTAGTTGAAAAATCTGTTAATACGTCGAATAAAGAAATAAAAAAAGGACAAATAGAAATTGGGGTAAAGGCAATAAGCTCCTATTAACTTCATTGGCTTTATAAAAGCATAACCAGACACATCTTTTGTCATGTACATTTTAACAATATCCGGGATGAAATTATTTAGTGCAAAATTTTTACAACTAACATACTGCCAATATGGAAGGCCATTTTTCCTATATTCATCGAGCGCCTCCACTAGCCGTACACTTTGTATAAATGGATACATTGGCGACCACTCTCTAACGCCTGTCAAACAAACACTTAGCGGTTTAGTGTTGAAATATGCCATTGATGAGGCATACGTGTTCGCAAATATTTTCACGTGCGGAAACGTATTGTCAAAATGGGAGAAAGTTCGTTTATCAGAAATGGCTTCGCTATTTAATACTCCCACATTTTGGTCCCAAAGCGACTTCCTAAAGACAGATAGAAACATACCACCTAGAAAATCGAAAGATATTTTTGGATTAATCAGTTCAAGAAAGTTCAATTCCCCCGCATTCCTCCAAGTTGAAAATGGCTTCATCTCTTTAGGCAGATTGATAGTGTCAAACGGGGCAGGGAACAGATCTAAATACTCTCTATGTAAGTGATAGGAGTTCACATAAAAAAAATCGACTGACGGATGATTGCAAATTAATTTAAAAAGATCCGAGATTGCATTAGGCATTAGAAGATCGTCGTCACCCAATAGCCATGCAAATTCTCCTTCTGCCATATCTACTACATTTAGAAAATTTCTTGCAATACCCAGATTGCTAGAATTTCTACGATACTTGATATTCATGTTTTTTTGTGCAGCTTGGACAACCGCCTCAGTTTCGTCAGAGGAATTGTTATTTGATACGCAAATTTCATATTCGAATTCAGATTGAAGATTACTCCGAGCTATTGAGTTGAGACAGTTTTTTAAATACAAGGCCCGATTGTAGGTCGGAATACAAATCGATAGCTTTATCATGAACTCTTCTTACACAAAATAATGCAGTTGCAAAAATACGCGTAACGCTTTGGCATGACCTCATTTACAACAAGAGAAATAGTATTGAGTGGAAAAATTACCAAAAGCTGGAACACAATGGCACCGATTCGCGACTGGGGAGATACGTATTTCGTCAAATAAGCAATGAAAACTTGTGCAATAGCCAGAAATGCGGTGCCAGACTTGATGATATGTACGACCTGAAATCCCGCATTATTAAGAACATGCTTAATGCCGAAACTTGTGTAGCGTGCAAAATCATATGGTTCTTCATGCTCCTCCCAGGCAAAAGGAATACTTATCAGAAATTGCCCATCTGGTTTAAGTACTCTCAAGACTTCGGCGAGCACTTCCTCAATATTGAAAATATGCTCAAATACTTCAAAGCTCACAACAGAATCAAAACTTGCATTTTCGAATGGCAATACCTTTCCGTCATAGAACACATCAATGTTGCTGTCTTTATGGCTGTGCCCCGAAACCTCAATATCCACTCCAATGTAAGAAGTTGCATTTGTGAATAAAGACTGATAAGGCTTTGTTCCGCACCCTAAATCAAGTACACATCCGCATACTAAATGTGAAAACCCCTGAATTGCCTTGAATAAACCACGTCTAACTATGAAAACAGGACTTATAATAATACCCATCCAAGTAGGATTAAAGGCTTCATGACTCATTCGCCGTCTTATTTTTTTAAGCATTTTTTGAAGTCGGTTATCAGTAAATTTTATTTTTATTGTTAATTTGAATTTATTAATGATTATTGATGCAAATTTTTTAGTAGTTCTTGTATTGGACTTTCGCTGGCTCTTGCATACCGATTACTGAATATTCTTCGCGCTTCTTGAACAGTAGTTTGCGACCACCATCCCTCAACGTCATCCCAAATCTCATTAATTTTTGCGGCAGCTGATTCAGCTGTTAAATGTAAAATCCCGGAATCCAGTAGTAGCTTATAGAATGGCTTGGCACTATCACGCAAATGTTCAAAGTCTTTTTGCCAAAATGCTAGCGTCGGGATATTTTGCGAGAGAGTTTCTAAAATTCCTGTAGAGTCGTAGCTATGAATAATCAATCTACTCTTTGAAATTAATTTACCTATGTGAGAGTTACCGTAATCAATCCTGATCAACTCATCGAACTCTCTCCATCGGGCTGCTTCATTCCACTTTAAATCAATATGTACGTAAGGCAATCTGATAGTTAGATTATTTCTTATAGTCTCTTCAAGACCATTAATAAATTCTTGCTGTTCTTTAAAATAATTACAAAACTCATATGTCCCATCCCATGTTGTGATGCGCCTATGTTCATGAAGTTCTATCAATAGCAATCCGCCATTTGGATTGTACGCTCCTACTTTACACCCCGCGGTTTTAAAGATAAATGTAGGCGCATGCTGTTGCATACCGTCACTCCAACCCCAAGTTAAAAACTTATCAGATGTTGACTCCTCTATCGATGGATGCATATAGCGAGAAGTACCGTAGTTGCTACCATGCTGTCCCACTATATATCTAACCCCTGTCTCAACCTTATGCGCAACCCAAACCTTAAAAAGTTCATCTGTATCAAAATTGTTGCTGGTGAATATAAACTTAGGCTTCTTCGGCAAGGGCAATTCATATATTTTATTAGTAAAGTCTGTATAACCTTCAAGATAGCAAACTGGTATAAGTTCAAATACCAGCTGACACATAATTTCAAAAAGAGCGTTATTTGTTGCTCCTGCGATCTGATTAGTTAGGTTCTGTCGAAGTGCAGAATCAGGCCTTTTCCTCAACTCTAGTTTTGGGAATGTAAAAAACTGTGGGACCTGCCCCAAGGCTAAATGGAGTTTAATTTCTTCTTTTCGCGGAAGGTAGCTATTAATAATATAAGCATCATTATCACTTGCCAATTTTCCTGCCAATTTTCCTAACTGTTGATATCCTCGCCTCAAAAGCTTACTTCTTAAGGATGCTTTGGGTTCAACTGCAAGCAAGCGGAAGCCTTCTGACTCTTCCTCTGCAATAACTTCAACTTGTACACTTATCGCATCTAAGAGACTCAGGATACGAACATTCAGAACGTTATTCCATTTATCGTCATTGAATGCCCAGACCGCCTCATTTGAATCTAAAGTGGCAAGTGAATAGTGCTCACTACAGCACACAGTAATCCCATTAAGTTGATGCGACTGCAGGCATTGTTCTAGGGTTTTGACACGATTAAGGATCACGTCAACGAACCGGCGAAGCCAATGACCCAACACAATCCGCCAAAATCTTCCATCATGCGTAGTGCAGTGGTATTCATTGAGTGTTTCACTCAGAAGAGAGAAGAGTTTCTCCTCCAATTCGCGAGCCACAATCTGATCCGCATCCTTTTGTGATTGGTCCAATCCATACGGTAAAGCAACAATCGCATTCATATGTTGCCAAATGTGTCTTCTTTCAAAAATACGACACCACTCTCCAAGGAACACGACTGGTCGGTCAAATTTCCATGTTCGTTCATCAGCAGTTGTAATCAAGTAGCGTGAAGTTTTGGGCATCTTGAATTACTTTGTTTTAATTGCTTTTTTTGTACCCAAATGTCATATCAAATCCCATGCTAATGCTGTCCCCCGTTTTACGTCCCTGTTCACGGCCTTTCCCAAAACGACTTCATGATATTTTGTAGGCAGACCCAACCCCGGCCGAATTGCTCGCACGTTTTCGCGTGTAAGCAAATCACCCGCCTTAAGATCTTTCACTATATATAAAGAGCGGCGAAACTGGATGGATTTTTTCTCAACGGCCGTCGGGCCGTACCTTACCTGCCCCAACGAAAGCCATGCACGTTCTGTTTCTACCGTTAACTGTGCCATCTCGGCGGGCTCCATAGAGAAGCTGCTATCGACGCCACCATCAGCTCGATTGAGTGTGAAATGCTTCTCAATGACTGAAGCCCCCAACGCCACGCTGGCTACTGATACGCCTACGCCCATTGTGTGATCGGACAAACCCACCTCACAACCAAACAATTCTCGCATGTGTGGAATTGTCAGAATATTTGTATTTTCAGCCGTTGCTGGATAAGTGCTAGTGCACTTTAGCAATATTAAATCTTTACACCCCGCCTCCCTCGCTGCACGAACGGTTTCATCCAATTCGGCCACAGTAGCCATTCCGGTTGAGATTATCAACGGCTTTCCAGTTGCGGCAACTCGGCGGATCAGTGGTAGATCGGTATTCTCGAAAGAGGCGATTTTGTAGCACGGCACATCCAGGCTTTCAAGAAAATCAACAGCCGTATCATCAAATGGGGTACTGAAAGCAATTAAGCCTAGTTCATGCGCCCTATCAAAAATGGGTTTGTGCCACTCCCATGGGGTATATGCTTCTCCATAAAGTTTGAAAAGCGACGTGTTCGCCCATAAACTCTTAGGATCGCTTATATGAAACTCCCGTTCATCCAGATCTAGCGTCATAGTTTCTGGTGTGTAGGTCTGGATTTTCAACGCATGCGCACCTGTTTTAGCTGCAGCCTCTACAATTTCCAGTGCTCGCTCAAGTGACTGGTTATGGTTTCCAGACATTTCAGCTATGACAAATGGTGCATGCTGAGGGCTAATCGCTCTATTTTTTATCTTAATCATTACACTTACTTTCTTTCAATTCTTCAGCAAGGCTTATACGTACCTCAGCCACCACATGGGTGGTTTTCATCGATGCACGACTAAATTCAAACTTGAAAGGGCCAAGATTTAAGAAGGCATTTGGATAACCTTCGGCATCAAGCATTCGAATCAAGTCAAAGGCCTGCTTTAATGATTGTGCATTTGCCATATTACCGTCATCTTGTTTGCGTCGCTTAAATATTGTTGGCACACCCTCTTGCGGTATCGGTTTCGGGGACTTTGCTAGTATCTCAATGATGATTTCTTCAATAACATCAGATGCTCTCATAAAAATTTCTTCAGCTGAACCGTATAGGCTCAGGGGTTTCTTCAGATAAATTGGACCTGCGTCCATTTCTTTCACACAGCGAAGCGCAGAAATCTTAGTTTCATAGATGCCCCTAGCAATAAGGTTTTGTAGCGGACTACCCCCTCGGCCAAAGGGAAGATCGGTCATATGAAAAATAACACACTCAAACTTTTCGTAAATGCTAGAGTCAATCCGATTCGACCAGTGAGGAAAAAATACAAAGTCGGGGCTTAGTTCTGCTAGTTTCTCGATAGTCAACTTTGCAGGATCGGAAATTAGAAAAAAATCATCTCCAGTCCTTGCGCAAAGTGAATCAGCCATTTTGCGACTCCACGGTCGATCGGAAATAAGAACATAGGTATTTTTATTTTTAGAGTGTGAGATTTCTCGCTCTGTTTTCATTGCATTCCTATATATTTTCGCTGGATCACCTAGGTTTTCTTAAGAACAAACGGCGGCTATCAAATTTGTTTGGAATTTCGGTGAATCCTATACGAAGTAAGGTTGAAGATGATGCCTCATTACCTGCCTTTACTTCCGCGCGAAGACATAATGATGGTTCAATTTTTTGCATCAGATCTGCCCCCATAGCAACCAATTGAGCGCCCCATCCACGCCCTCTCACAATTGAGTCAAGTGAATAATCAATAAAGGCTTCGTTCCCATTTCTATCAAATCGCACCTGTCCAACCGGGAGGCCCGCCGCCTCAAGTACGAACAACCAACTGTTAATGTCAGACAACTTTCTTGTAAACCATGCCTGATGATTTACCCAAGAGATGGGGGCCGTATCAAATGAATTACAGCGAACTTCTCGATCATTTGCCCAGTTGAAATAGATATACTTATCTTCATCAGATGCTGATCTAAGCTGAATCTCTCGGGAGTCACTGGGACTCATCACTTCGACCAATCGATGAACACCAAGTCCATCAACATGCAGTTGATTGTCTAAAGACAGATTTAAAAGTCCTTCCTCGTCTTTGATCAGAGTCTTAAGCATTGACTTAAGATGATCAATCTTGATGTCAGTAAAATGCCCAGCGTAATGAATTAGCTTTGCCTTTTTAAGCGCCTCAGAAGCAGGTCTCTGATTCTCTGCGACGGAAACAACCACTGTTGGCAGTCCCAAACACATTCTCTCCCAAGTTGTTGTACCACATCCGCCGATGGCTAGATCAGCCCTTGACATGAGGTCTGCCAAATGTGGACGCGCGCCAAATACTCTGGTTAGGGGCCTTAGTTTTACTTTATTCTCAAGAGACACTTTGTGGATGCTATTTGCTCCAACTACAACATCAACCTTAAGGTGCTTCAGTTTTTCATCCGAAAGAGCTTCCAGTGCCAACCCTGTCATATTCTCTGGGTCAGAGCCTCCGAAAAACACCAGCACCTGTCTTACTTGTTCACCACGAGCCGAAGCAGTTTTACGATGAGCTATATATTCGGGTCGAAGTAGTGCATATCGCGGTCCCAACATCAACTTACAGCTTTTTGGTAGTAGCCCTTCATATCGCTCATCATCATTTGCGGAAAAGTTTTGATCTAACAGAACATCGCAATCATGATGGCGATTAGCCAGATCATCAATCACCATTAACTTTCTAGTATTCGGTCGAAGGATATGCTCCCATTCGACATCAAGCCCGTAGTGATCCACCACTAGCCAATCAGGCTTTTCACCTTTGAGTGCTTCGATGGTATGTTGAGCGTCTTGAGCTTGAGTAACGCCCAGCCAAGATCCGTAATCTTCTTTAACGGCTAAATCTATCTCCGGAGCAGGCAACATTGTGACTGGTAAAGCTTTTTGTTGCAGAAGAGTGACCAGGTTGCCGGTGTGCTCGCGGCAGATGAATCGAACTTGGACACCACGGCTTCTTAGTGTTTCTGCCAATGTTAAACATCGCATGAGGTGTCCGGTACCCATGCGGACGGAAGCATCAACACGAAAAACAACATTCATGCCAATTGCCGACCTAGCATGAAAGCCTCGGCCGCATCCACACCGACAGTTGCACCTCGCCAATGTGCCAGATGATCTACGCCCTGTCGCGAACGAGGATGTGGCCAATTACGCAGCTCGGCGGCATAGGCATCTAGAGCGGCCTGTTTGCGATCGAATGTTTTAGAAATATCGACAAACCAGTTAGGAGTGAATGTCGGTGCACTGCCAGGAAGTTGCCATTCAGTGCTAGAAGCTATTTCGAAGCATAACAGCGTTTTGACCGGGTGGCCTCGCTGTGGGCGACAGGCAGTAACAACAGCCTCATGCACTCGCCGATGATCAACATTGACATCACCTGCGTGATGAGTGAAAACAGTTTCAGGCTGACACTCGAAAATCAGGGCCTCTACGGCCTTGGTAATGTTGAGTAGGGCTATCGTGTCCATACGGTTGTCTGGGTATTCACCGAAAGACAGTGAATTGACCCCCAGAATTTGGGATGCTTTTTGGGCTGCGGCGCGACGGGCGTAAAGTTCATCCAGTTTTTGTTTTTTATCATCACCACGCGCAAAGACACCATCTGCAAGAAATGCAACATGAATATCTGCGCCCTCATCTGACAACTTGGCGATGGTTCCTCCACAACCTAGGACTTCATCATCAGGATGGGCAGCGAGGATTAGGACAGATTGAGTCATCAGTTCAACCGTTTAAAGCCGCCATGACACACTGGCCCCTTCAACAGAGTCATCACGTCCCTGCCCTCTTCACATTCTTTGATAAGTGCAAATATTGGATCAAGCAACACTAAGAAATTTGCCACAACCTCGGGCGTATGCTCAGTGCAAACATAAACGCTGTTACCCGCCAAATAACCTCTAGCCATCATTTCTTGGGTGATGAGTGTCTTATAAGCCAGAGCATTTGGACTTTGAAAAGTAAACCCAGTAAGCGCTGGCAAACCCCAGTGGTCAATCTTGAGGCCATGTTTATCAGCCATTTGCTGCCAACCCTGTCGTATGCTCAAACCAGTATTAGTAATTACTTCCCAAGACCTAGTTCGCTCCATCACTTCCAAAGTTTTGAGTGCGGCTGTCGGGCCAATTCGTTCAGTCCAAAATGTACTGCTGATAAAAGTCGTTTGAGCAGCCTCCATAACTTCACGCTTACCTATCGTAGCAGTGATACCGTAGCCATTGCCCAGCGCTTTTCCAAACATGGCCATATCTGGCTCAACGCCGTACTTCTTGTGTAGACCACCCAATGTTTCACGAAAGCCGGAAGTACATTCGTCGAAGATTAATACGATTCCGCGCTCAGTTGCAAGTTTGCGTACCTTATGCAGGAAATTATCTTCCGGTCCTTTGTTGCGAACCACTTCCATCTTGATCACGCCAATTTCGTGGGCATTGACTAGTGTTTCTAGTTCAGCAAAGTTGTTGTAGTTGAACGGAAACACCGTGCCGCGCAAATTCCTAGGCACACCGCTTGGTTCCAGGCCTGGTAACAAATGCCCATCTAGTCCTTTCTCATCACCCAGATTGGCGGAGAGATACCAGTCGTGCCAACCGTGGTAACCACAAATTGCCACTTTGTCCTTACCAGAGGCTGCGCGGGCAATTCGGATAGCAACTGCGTTTGCCTCTCCGCCAGAGCGTGCCAGGCGAACCATATGAGACCAAGGATGCAACTCGATCAGTTTTTCAGCAAGGTAGACTTCTTCCGGGCAATTAAAGGTTGACATGTTGCCGGCTTCAATCGTTTTACGGACGGCGTCATCAATTTCCGTGTGGCCATAACCCAGGGTGTTAGTACCAATTCCCATAATGGACATGTCGATGTATTCGTTGCCATCTAGGTCCCAGACTTTGCAACCCTTGGCTTTGCTAAAGTAGGCGGGCCACTGCTCGGGCAGAAACATTTCTGCACGCTTGGAAAGCAACATGTTGCCGCCTGGGATAACTTGCTTGGCGCGTTTCCAGAGTTTTTGACCGGTACTCATGATGGATCCTTCATTACGAATCAGCTGTCGGTTGATTGAGAAAATTTCAGGTTTTTGCAGTTGCAGCTTGTGCACTTCGTCCCAAGTGAAATCAGTTCTAGGGTGGAAATGTTGAAACACCTTTTCAACCACTAAGAAATCAGCCGGTTCATCCACCGTCCAGCGTAACTTTGACAGGTCGTGGCTATGGCGCATGGCCGAGGTTTTAAACCGCCCCGATTCGCGCAGATATGGCGTGACATGCTCGCGGTCATATGGTTTTTGGGTTTCCTGCCATGCTTGCTCTAGCGCTTTAAAAGCACAAACTTCAATATCCAATCCATCCGGATAGGTGGGCGGACTGATGTTGCTAAAATAATCAACGCCCGAAATCTTGAAAAGACGAATACATTCATCAACAAGTTCTGAATCAATCAAAGGGCAGTCGCCGGTAATACGTACCACGACATCGGCATGGTGTGCACGCGCAGCTTGCACAAAGCGGTCGAGAACATCGTTCTCACTGCCTCGTTCGCATGCATAACCGAGCTTACGAACATGATCAACAAGTGGGCGATTACGTTCGTCAATCGAGGTAGCGACAACAATCTTATCTTGTTCTGTTGCTCGTGATAGCCGGGTAAGTAGCAATTCAATCATCGGGACACCCCCGATTGGCTTCATCACTTTATTTGGGAGACGGGTAGAGCCCATGCGGGCTTGAACGAGAGTGACTATTTTCACAATAAGGCCCAACGATTAGGGTTAATGAGGTTCTCATCTACGCTTTGCAAGTCAGGCAAATCAACCAGCGTTGCATTGTTTGCGGCAACAATAATTTGCCTCAACTGGTTCACACCATCAGCGCCCACTACTACACGGTCGATCTCAGAAAAAGATAGAGGGAAAGCGAGGCAAGCCTGGACAGCTGTCACATTGCGGTCTGAAAGCCATTTATGCCAAATCTGCCACAAGTCTTTCCATGCCCCAAATTTTGGCAATCTAGCTGCCTGCGACATTAACAACAAACCCTGCAAGAACGCCGAACGGGTATGAATTTCAACACCATCGTCCTTCAGACGCTGCATCCACCCACTAGTGAGCAAGCGTCGATCGATAAGGTTAAAGGGTGCTTGCACTAAATCAAGGCGAAACATATTTGCGATGCCATCTAGTTCGCTTGGTGTATAAATGGAAACGCCCACTTTTTTCACTCGTCCGTTGTCTTTCAATTCTTGTATCGCTCGATACAGCTCATTTCCACGGTTGTTAAGCAGAAGTTCAGACCGATGAAGCAACAGACCATACACCTCAACTACACCCAAACGTGCAAATGAGGCTGAAACTTGTTCGCGAACCCAACCCCTTACATCAGCGCAGCCATCGGGGACAGAGGGCAGTTTTGTCACTAACTTGTAGCCTTGTGTGCCCACCTCTCCCAAACAGTTTTCACTATCGCCATACGCAATAGCTGTATCAAGCGTGTCTATGTCACTTGAAGCTAATTGCAGCATGGCCTTTGCCTCTGAACGTGAGACTTGGCCAGTCTGGTTGGCTATTCCGTAAGGCAGGCCGAACTGGACAGTTCCTAGTGCAAGACGTTTCAAGAAATATGTCTCCTCTGGCGTTTTCGCAGAACCGATACGGCAACCCATTCGTCTGACAGGTCCGTATATGTCGCCTCAATGTGGTGTCGAACCTTGTGAGTCAAACACTCATAATCAGGGTGCCATGTGAACAAATCACGATAGTCCATCTTATGGCTTTGAACGCCAGGCTTGGGGTGATATGCCTTGGATTGCGGATTAGGGCTGTAAAAATCTAATATTATTAGCCAGCCCGGTGCCCGCAAGACGCGATCTGCCTCACTTCCGATACTAAACAAGTCTTCGCGATCACACAGATAGAGACAGAATCCAAAAATAACAATGTCAAAGGTTTTGCTGTCGAAGGGCAGTCTATCGGCCGAGCCTTGTTCCACTTTGACTCCTTTGGCGCGGGCGGCAGCTACAGCTTTTGCCGATGGTTCAATACCAAAACATTCAGCATTCAAATTGTCTTTGATCCAGGCCAAGCGAGTACCATCACCGCAGCCAACCTCAAGCACTTTTTTACCACCTTCTTTCCACACGTTAATTGGTAGTAATTCTTTTATCTCTAGCAACAGTGCATCATCATCGGGGAGTTTACGCTTTGCAACGCCATCTTTATTTCGTAAGAACCATGCATCACCTTCAGACTTCAAGAAGATTTCTTTTTGTTTCATTTTCAATGCGTACGTTTATGAAACTTAAAAGATCGTTTGATGCCCAATGGGGTTAACCAACCAACGAACCACATTTAATTGCTGCTCCTCTTTCAATGTAGGATAAATGGGCAAACTGATGGCTCCGGCGTAATATCGCTCCGCTTCTGGAAAATCTGCTGGACTGAAACCCATGCGCGCATAATAAGGCTGTCGATAAACAGGAATGTAATGCAGATTGACGCCTATTCCATTAGTGCGTAATCGCTCAAAAACTTCACGATGACTTAGAGCGTTTAGATCCAGCCGAATGACATAGAGATGAAAACTGGAATAACCGTCCGCATGTTGCCAAGGAGTAATTACTGGAAGATCTGCAAATAATTCGTCGTAAAGCCGCGCACAGACATGGCGCTTAGTTACAAACTCATCCAATCGCCGCATTTGACTCGAACCCAATGCGGCTTGCACGTCGGCCATTCGGTAGTTGTAGCCTAAATCAATTTGCTGATAATACCACGGACCGTCTGGTGCATGGGTCATCTCGGCGGAGTCGCGTGTGATTCCATGACTTCGCAGACGCATCATTTGATTTGCAACCACAGGGTCATTGGTCAATGCCATACCGCCCTCCCCAGTCGTAATTATCTTGACAGGATGAAAGCTAAACACCGTTATGTCGCTGTAGCGGCAGTTACCGATAGGCTCACCTTTATACTTACCACCCACTGCGTGAGAAGCGTCCTCAATAGTCTTGAATCCGTATTGCTTACTAAGGGCTTGTATGCTAACCATGTCACAAGGCTGGCCGCACAGGTGTACGGGAATAACGACCTTCGGCAAATTGCCGGACTTTTCTGCTTGGGAAAGTTTTTCTGCCAGGCGGTCAACGCTAATGTTGTAGGTAAGGGGATCGATATCCACAAAATCCACCGTGGCGCCACAATAAAGTGCACAATTAGCGCTAGCCACAAAAGTGATTGGCGTCGTCCAAACCACATCCCCTTTGCCCACACCTAAGGCTAGGCAGGCAATATGAAGCGCACTGGTTGCACTATTTACAGCAACGGCATGCTGCACTCCACAGTAAGTCGCGACGGACTTTTCAAATGCGGGAACTGACGGCCCTTGCGTCAAGAAGTCTGAGCGTAGCACTTCAACGACTGCATCAATGTCGGCTTGGTTAATATCTTGGCGACCGTATGGAATCATGTAATCTCTTCTTCAATTGTTTGGTAGTTGGGGATCAATAAATAGAATAACCAGGCCATGTAGCAAGCACATTCAAATATTGTTCATTAACAAGTTCGGTATTTTCTCTATACACAGGGTCGCGCCCCGTATGCAATTTGTAAGTCACCGCGTTGATAAAATCGCTGGTACCATCAAGTGTGATGGTTGTAATGTCAATATATTCTTTTGCGACTTCAAGAAAGTCTTTGTTGTAATTTATATGCGGGAGAAATATGCCTTGTCCGTTTTCATAAAAATGAAGACTTCTACTCGGTACATGTGTGTAATCATAGCCCACAAGGAAACAATGATCAAACCCCATGTATATTGCCATTAGTATTGATGTCCTCAGTGAGCCATGAAAAGCATTAATTTTACGTGTGATGAAGTCCACAGGTAGTCTTTTATCATAAATATCTCTAAATGTATATGTGATATTTTTTTGCCTAAGAACTGGGTAATTGCTAAGATTTAAAAAGAATTCCTTCTCTGGATATTTATTTATGATGTCTCTATAAGCCATCTGTATGTTGTTTTTTATAATACTTTTAGAAAGTTCGGTTGTCCTAATAGTTGGATAAAACCACCAAGGCTCCGCAAGAATTAAATACTCTACAAACAGCTTATCAAAGTCCTTATGAAAGGGTATAAAACCACAAGGTATTGCCACCTTATCATCAAAAGCGGTCAACTCAAACCATTTAACCGAAACGCCATCCCCCATGAGATAACAACTTTCCCCGCGATGAATATCTTTGTATCGATGAATTTTTGATAGGATGGGTTTCGTTAGAGATGGCAAGAAGCTTTTTAGTAAGTTTTTCATGACAACTCTAGGCCACTAGGCATAACTTGTTCATATGTTTTTTGCGAAATTATTTTTCCATTCTCCAAATGAACAATCGAGTCGCAACGTCTAAGAGTGGTGAGGCGGTGGGCAATGATCAAGATGGTTAGATCACGATCAAGACTATCGATGGCGTCCATCACGGCCAACTCGGTATTGTTATCAAGAGCGCTAGTGGCTTCGTCAAAAATCAGGATACTTGCCTGCTTGTAGAGCGCTCTGGCAATCCCGATACGCTGTCGCTGGCCACCACTTAGACGGACGCCGCGCTCTCCGACTATGCTGCTGTAACCCTCGGGACGACTTTCTATATATTCCGCAATTCTGGCTTGTTCGGCAGCCTTTCGCACTCGCCGATGATCGATCTGATCAGCTGGTACACCAAATGCGATATTCTCCTCAACGGTGGTATCGGCAAGGAAAATATTTTGCGGGACGTGTGCAATAGTTCGCTGCCATGCGCGCTGAAGATCGCGGCAGATCGGTCGTCCGTCAACAAGAATTTCCCCCTGCGTTGGTTCGAGGAGCCCCATCAACAGATCGAGAGTAGTACTTTTACCACTGCCAGTACTGCCAATAAAACCGATTCTTGATCCTTTCTTTATAACCAGATTGATTCCATTCAGCACCCAAGGACCTTTGTTTCCATACTGAAAGCGAACGCTTCGGAAACTAATGGCATCCTCAAGTAAAAGAGGTGCAGGCTGTGGTTGTAGTACCCCTTTCGGCAAAGGCTGATCAAGCAAGCAAAGCACATCAACCAAGACAGCCCTGCTTCCGGCTACCACCGACCAGTTTCCATAGATTTGCTGCATAAGAGGGAGTAACCGTTGCGCACCAAGAGCCAGCACCCCTAGGATTGGCAGCGCCGCCGCCACGCCGCCCGGGCGGTAGCTCAAGGCCAACACAAAAACAGCAATCAGAGCCATCCCCAATGCCTCCATGGCGTAGCGTGGAGCTTGATTTATGAAGTTGTTCTCCCCGCCCGCCCTTTGAAGTTGCATGACTGCCCCGCGATAAACATCGCAATAAACGTTCTGGGTTCCATCTAAGAGTACATCACGAATGGCACCGAGTCCTTCTTGCAGCGCCTTGATGACCTGCGTATGTTCATGCGCAATACGCCTGCTGTTATATTCCAAACGATGGCGGGTTAGCAATGCTATAACTCCATACGCGCCCCCGAAACTCAACGCGGCAACTATTGCCACCACCGGGTCGATAAACAGCAGTGTAGTCATGATGGTTACAAAGAGCGCCGCAGAGATAATAACGGTGACCACTGATAGCAACACACTTGTAGCAGTGCTTACCTTTTGCGTAATTCCACTAATGATTTCGCTGCTGCTGCGAGCCACATGTACACCGTAAGGTTGGTATAGCGTTCGACGAAAAACCTCTATTCCAAAATCTGCACCAGTTGCATTTCCTAGCCGAATACTGAACCACAACAATAGTAGACGTAGGCTGCCCGCGATTAGCGCCGCTAATGCAAATGCAATAGCTAGGGGAACTACTAGGCTTGCGCCCGTTGTGAAACCTAGCGCGCGTGCAACACCAGCCATTAAAGGAGCGTGAAAAACCTTTTCTGGCTGAACTAAAATACCTATGAATGGTAAGACTGCGCTCAGACTGACGGCTTCGGCTAATGAGCTTAGTATCGTCAGAACAAGAAGTAATGAAAACTGACGACGCCGGCGCCTGCTGACATGGCAATACAAGCGAGTTAGCAATGAGGCAATACTGGGATTAATATTATTTAATTTTTTCATTCGTTTGTTGATTAGTAGATCAACCTAACGTTGCCTAGCTCAGCTTTGCGCTGGAAATTAATCCATGCGCCTATCTTCAACCTCGATCTAACCGCTAAAAGCATGCAAAACTCTAACATTAGACCTTGCGAGCGGCTCAAGCCCTTGATCTTCGCGCCTTGCCTGAACCAGTCACTAAACTAGGTAATCTTTGCTCAATACCTCAATCTCGGCCTTAATCACCTCGTACTCTTTTATCTTTCTTTGTAAGAAGCGCCCCGTCAGCCTTGCTTTTTCGTTTGCTCCAGCCGGGGTTAGTAAATAGACATAGCCAAACTTGTTACTTACTCCGTCTAAAGTTATTCACTTTCACAAAGCCCTTTTGGATAAGTGCTTTAAGGCAATGGTTTAGTCCACCAACACTGACCCCCAACACATCTGCTAGCTCTCGATGAGTTAAGTCAGGATTCTCCTCAAGCAGCCGCATTACCCTGAAATATGTGTCTTCCTGCAAAGTAGTTTGACGGCTTGCCACTTAAAAGCTTTCGGACATGCTACCGCCAGATTGAATCATGCAAATGACTCAAAATGCGTAAACTGAATTCGTTCAAGCTTGAATAATTCTAGAGGATTCAAGTATGTAAAAAATCAAATTATTGAAAAATTTAGTGACTTCAGGATTAGGCTCGGTTGATACGCCAAGCGTCTTTGAGCTTGGCCATTTGGGCACTCCCTAATGCGGACGCGGCGGCACTTTTAATCACCCTTCTCACAAACGCCAACACAACGCCCATGAATAACCCGGCAAATGCAGCCAATAGAACAATGCTTGCGCGCTTAGGCTTGGATTTACGCTCAGGCGCTTGTGCAGTATCGACAACTTGAATCAGCGGCCCCTCCCGAGATTCGTCCACTCTAGCTGATTCGTATTGCGCTACCAGCACACCCATCATGGCTTCGCGGGCTTTAATGTCCCGATAAGACTTTACAGCCAGCTGCTGCTGGGGCGATGCACTTTGCTCACCGCCCGAACCCTGCTCTATTTTTACAAGCTGCGAGCGCAATGCACCCAACTCGCTGCCTAAGCGTTGCACATCGGGATTTTGCGGGGTGGAAAAACGGCTCATGGCTTGCATTTGCACTTCTTTGGATGCAATTTGCCCACGCATTTCTGCGCTGGCACGCACACTGCCTTCAGCGATCACGGCAGTGACCTGCATACCAGACTTTTCTTTCGCAGCTCTGAAATTGGCTTCAGCTTGGGCTAACTCTTCTTGCGTTTTGGCAATTTGCTGTTCAAAGAAAACGCGGCGCTGCTGCGCGTCAGTGACAGCCAGCTTGCCCATTAAGTTGCGCAACTCTTCTACATAAGTGTTAGCCAACTTGGCTGCGAACTCGGGGTCTTTGTCATCAGCTTCAATGGTGATAAGACCAGACTTTTTGTCGGATGCAACTTTGACAACCCCTCTTAAAGCATTTCTTACATCCATCATTGCTTTGACGTTATAGCGCTCTTTAAGCCCAAGTTTTTCAATGACAGCGTTTTGCAAGCTTTCGCTCTGCATAAAAGCGATGTACATCTCATCCGGGCTTTTCACACCCGCAGCTGCCCCAGCCAGCCCCCCCATAGCACCCAAACTTGCCAACGCCGAAGCAGCGGCACTTTGTTGTTGTTGAGGCGGCATAATAACTGTTTTGGCGGTGAAGATAGGCGTCATCAGCAAACTGCCCACAATGGCGAGCGTAGTGGTGATGGCAGGTATGGCGAAGAGGGTTTTCTTTTCTTCGCCAAGCGCAATGGCTAAATCGAGCAGGCTGATTTCGTCTTCATCAACATCTGCTGTTGTTGGGGCTGTGGTTTGATCATTCATGATTAATAACCCAACGCTTTCAAACCTGCAGCACCCAAGCCCAGTTGGTAGAAGATTTGCGTAATGTCTTTGGCATTACGAACGACAGCACTCCAAGTGGCTTCGCGGTCTAGCTTGTCGGGCATGACGATGGAGTCGCCCGGCATGACCTTGGCGCTGTTAATAGAACCAAACCAGCCGCTGTTTCTGGTCAGCGCTGAGCCATCGGCGCGAATCAGAATGACTGAATCGCGATCAGCACCAGAGCCGACGCCTGCGGCGTTGAGGTAGTCTTTCACTGTTTGGTCTGCTTTGTAGATCAGCGCAGATTCAGTGTTGACAGCACCATACACATACACAAAGTCTGGGCGAGTAGGAATGATGAAACGGTCGCCGTTTTGCAAACGGATGTCTGGCAGTTTGTCGATGTAGTTGTACAACTGAGGCTCGAGGCCCAGTGCGATACGCCCTTCGGGCCTCAAGCTGCGAATGCGCTCTAGTGCTTGGCGTTGCGCTTGTTGCGCTGCCAAAATGCGCGCTTGTGAAATAGCGGCATCTGAACTGGCTCCCAAACTTTGGCTGGCTTGTGCCAACTGAGCGCTGCTTTCTGCCTCTAAGCGACGCACCAATTTGTCTAAGTTGTCCACTTGGCTTTTACGAACGTCTTCACGGTAGAAGGCAGAGCCAAATAAATAGGCGTCATGCGTTAAACCACCTGCGCGTTGCAGCACGGTAGCCAGGGTGTCGCCAGGCTTGGCTTGGTATATACCGGGTTGAGCCACTTCGCCTTCCACGCGCACCATGATGCGACGCTTGGAAATAGGCACACGCATGTCGTTGACGGAGAACACTGTCAGCACATCACCCGCTTGGAGCAACTGGTTGTCTGGGTCTTTGTCGTTGTTCAAAACCCGCGCCAAGCTAATAGGTAACAAGCTAACGCTCAAATCTTTGCGATTGACGCGCTCAATGACGGCGTAGTCCCAATTGATTTCGTCGAACAAATTGCCCACTGTTTCAGCCACAGAAGGCACGGTGTTGCGCTCGTTCACTTTTATGGCCATCTGGTTGGAGAACATGCGCGCTTGGCGCGACTCGCGGTAGGCCTCGATGGAGCGTGCTTCGCGCTCGGCTGTGGCGGTGCGGCCGTCATACTCTTTGCCAGTGGGCCTTTGACTGATCAATGACTGAGGCGAGTTTGGCGCTGCAGCCCTGTCAGGGCCTGCCGCCATTTCTTTCAACCTAGCCTCTCGCAAACCTTTCTGGTCGATGCGCATATCAAGCACCGGGTCATCCAACAAATCTTCTGACATCAACTCACGCTCGCGCAAAGCACGCTCGCGCTGATTGGCATCGAACAGCACTTCGTTTTGTCGGCGCACAGAGTCGCGGCTGATGAGAGTTTCTTTGCTTGGAATAAGGTCGCGCACCCGCATGCCCTCGCGCCAGGCCATGCGTGTGGGCTGTGCCACATTACCGCGCAATGTGACTGCATTGCCGAGCTCAGGTGTGATGGCTTGCACGGTAACCATGTCGCCATTGGCGAGTAAGGTTTTAAGGCCTTGTGCGTCGAGCGACACATCTTGCACACGGCGGGGCTGGCTTTGCTCGGGGCTTAGACGCTCTAACACTGCGCGACGTGGGTCAGCCACCACTGGCAGACCGCCGGCCAAGGCCAAAAGTTGCTCTAAGGTTTCACTGGTTGATTTCAGTTCGTACACCGCCGGGTTGTTGACCTTGCCCACCAAGGCAACA
>JACCDJ010624894.1_pt1 | contig 35240 bp, 28 predicted proteins | sample 7444481 | NCBI WGS metagenome assembly JACCDJ01 (sample SAMN15323435, study PRJNA562643) | freshwater metagenome | isolation source: river surface water | place: USA:Blue River Watershed | collected 2017-08-15
AGCGCGAAAGGTTCCTCAGCCTTGATGAGATCAAACGGCTGGGAAGTGTCCTGCGTGACATTGAAACGGAAGGTCGGGAGATGCCTTCAGCGATCCTTGCCATTCGATTGCTGCTTTATACCGGCTGCCGCTTGAACGAGATCATGACCCTGAAATGGGAATATGTCGATCTGGAGGCCGCCATACTCCACCTTCCAGATTCTAAGACCGGAGCGAAAAAGGTTTATCTGGGTAAGCCCGCTGTCAAACTCCTAGAGGAGGCACCTGCCATTGTCGGCAATACTTGGGTCATTACAGGAGCCCTGCCCGGCGCGCGGCTTACCGACCTTCAGCCCTTCTGGCAGCGGGTTCGGGCAAGGGCTGGGCTTGAGGGGGTTCGCATTCACGATCTGCGCCACACTTTCGCTTCAACAGCAGTTGCGGCTGGCCACTCGCTTCCGATTATTGGCAAGCTTCTGGGACATACCCAGGTTCAGACGACGGCGCGATATGCGCATCTTGCGGCAAGTCCTGCCATGATTGCTGCGGATTCAATTACGAGCGTACTGGATCAGGCTTTGGCAAGTTGACGGTGGACAGCCGACCGGGGTCCAACTCTCTTTGGGCCTTAAATTATTGATTTATATAGCCTGTATTTTTGGTTCGAATCCCATTTGGTGTGGCGATGGGAATTTGGCCGACGTATAACCTTCTATTTTGCGTAATTAATTGATTTCTTCAATCTGTAATCAAATTTCTAATATTGGCTTGGGCCACGAAGCTCCCAACTAGAAATAGTAGTCGATCCGACTTACCTTTATCTCACCTCGATTCCTGTGATATCGCCATCCCGCGCGATTTCCTGATCTATTTCGGCCTCGGCTTTGGCAGCATCAGCAGCCGACGGGGCAAAGCGCAGAATCACATAGCCCAGCATGCCCGACAGAACTGAGCCCGCCATCACCCCCAACTTGGCCTCTTCGATCAAGGCGGGGGAAGATGCAAAAGCAAGCATGCCGATGAACAAACTCATGGTGAAGCCGATGCCGCATAATACCGAAAGGCCGTAGACTTGCAGCCAGGTCGATCCACGAGGGCGCTGTGCAATGCCAAGTTTTACAGCGCACCAGATCAGCGAAAAAATTCCGAGCTGTTTGCCTAGAAAGAGGCCAGCCGCGATGCCCAATGGCAGTGGCTCCAGCAGGCTGCCTAGACCAAAGCCATCAAGCGAAATGCCAGCGTTGGCGAAACCAAACAATGGAACAATCAAGAATGCTGTCCACGGATGCAGGGCATGTTCAAGCTTGTGCAGCGGGGAGTCTGGCGTATCCGGTTTTCCGGGTGTCGTCACCACGGGCACGGTAAAAGCGGCCAAGACGCCGGCAATCGTTGCATGGACGCCCGAGATCAAGACAGCGAACCAAAGAAAAACAAATCCAATCAGGTATGGTGCAAGATGGCGGACCCCTGACCTGTTCATCGCCATCATTGCGCCCAAAATGACAACCGCCGCCAAGAGCGCGGCGCCTTTAATGCTAGCGGTGTAGGCCAGCGCAATGATGACAACGGCACCCATGTCGTCAACAATGGCAACCGTAGTAAGAAACAGCTTGAGGGCTGTTGGAACCCGACTGCCGAGCAAGGTCATGACACCGATTGCGAAAGCTATGTCGGTCGCAGCGGGGATAGCCCAGCCTTGCCTTAAGTCGGGCGACTGAGTGGTGAAAGCCAGGAACACCAACGCAGGTGCCGCCATGCCCCCCAGTGCCGCGATAAAAGGTAAACGACGCTGTTGCCAGGTCACGAGACGGCCATCAACGAACTCGCGCTTGATTTCTAAACCAACGAGTAGAAAGAACACCGCCATCAGTGCGTCGTTGATCCAGAGATGCGGCGTCATCGACCCTAGCTTGTCGCTGAGTACCGGCCCTGTTGGTATATGCAGCAGGTGGAAGTAGCTGTCAGCAAGCGAGCTGTTGGCGATGGCTATCGCCAATACAGCTGAGGCCATCAGCATGATGCCGCCCGAGGCTCCACTCGCCAAAAACTCTCTTAAGACTGAGGGTTGGGGGACAGATTTTGTCATTTGCATGAAAGTATATTTAGCCCGCAGGTGGTCGCCATTTTTGTATTATTCATACTCGCCAGCAACCCGCACCAATGCGTTAGCTAGTGGCACGCAAATAAATACCCATGGCGGCGCTGATTATCGGCAAGACCACCATGGTTATCATGATTGGCAGAGCAAGTCGTCTCGCATGTCAATCATATTCAAGAAGAGTACGGCTGTATTCAGGGTCCTGGGTCAGGATCAAAACTAACTCTTGTTAATATTCATCTGTGCTGCTGCTCGCAGCGCCGCGGCACCAGAACGCAAGAAGGTATGATCAGAGCCGAGCAAAAAGAGGCTAACCCCCAACTCGCGCCATTCGGGTACATCCTCAGGTTTCGGGGTAAACATGCCAACCGGCTTACCGCGACTTGTGCAGGCCAAAACAATCCTGCGGACGGCATCAACGACACGCGGATCGTCGGCAGAGGTTGCACCCAGTGCCACCGTCAGGTCAATGCGGCCGACGAAAAAGGCATCGATACCAGAAACCGAAGCGATTTCATCGATTTCTTCCAGAGCCTCAAGATCCTCGATCTGCGCTATTAGTACGGACTTTTCGGCACTTGCCTGCAGATGCTGGGCTATAGTCCTGCTGCCGTAGCCCGCAGCTCTACTGCTTCCTGCATAGCCCCGTCCGCCAGGACCATAGTGCACCGAGCGGGAAATCCGCTCCGCCTCCGCGCGGGTTCTGACGTGGGGGACAACGATACCGTCAGCTCCGCAGTCAAGGGCGTTGAGGATATGGTGTGGAGCTGAGGATGGTGTGCGAACGACAACCGGAATGCCAGCACAGCGAGCAGCAAGGATGCATGTGTCGAGATCTCGCCGATCGAACGGCGCATGCTCTGCATCAAGACACAGGCAGTCTAGGCCGCTACTGGCCAGAACTTCGATGACATGCGGATGCGGCGTCTTGATGAAGGTGCCGAGCAGCGGAGTTTGCTCGGCGATCGCCTGTTTGAGCGAGATTGTTTTCATTTCCAAAGCCTTCCACTGGCTAACGCGGCACCCTCGGCAAGCGCCTTTAACTTGGCCCAGACAATTTCCGGATCGACCACTCCAAAGCCTGCAAAAGTCGAAAAGCCGCAATCAGTCCCGGCAATAACCCGCTCGCGCCCGAAGAGATCGGCAAAGCGAAGGATCCGTTCGCAGACAACGCGCGGATGCTCGACAAAATTCGTGGTTGAATCAATTACGCCGGGGATCAGGGTCTTGCTTTCGGGAATCCAGCTCCGCGCCTCCGAAAAGTATGTCCAGTCCGCCTGGTGGCGGGGGTTGGCTGTTTCGAAAAGCAGACCCGATGGCTTCGCCTTCATCAGAACCGGCAGGATGAGGCCCATCTCGACATCGCAGCAATGCGGTCCTTCGTAATTGCCCCAGCACACATGCATCCGCACCCGGTCTGCAGGCACATTGCGCAGGGCGTGGTTCAGCACTTCGACATGGCGTTCGATCAGGGCAAGATAGTCTGCGTCTGTCCGGTCCTTGTACATGGTGTGCCGACCAAGACCGAGATCGGGACTGTCTACTTGAAGTAGATGCCCTGCGGCCACAATGGCCTCGTATTCAGGTCGCATAGCCTCAGCGAGGGCTTCGAGATAATCATCTTGGCTCGGGTAGAACTCATTCGGCTGGAATAGCGCGATGACTCCAGGCGAGGCCGAGTTCATGAAACTGTCGACAGCTCCGGCTCGCTCGACCGCTCTGCCGAACAGGTCCAGATCGAGATCGAGCGGAGCTAGTGTCTTCGGCTTAACCTCGCCAACGCACTTTGGCCTGCGGTAGGTCGGCGTGCCGCCACCTTTTGACTGGCGTTCGAGAAAGCTGGGGTAAAGTTCCAGGTCTTTTGGAGGGATGCGTGGGCTGTCGCCATCAAAGCCGGTAATCCGATCCTTGATGTAGGTCGCATAGCTAATCTTCGACATCTCGCCGTCCGAGACGATATCGACGCCGCTAGCGACTTGTTGCTGCACGGCCCCGAGCACCGCCTCGGCAATCACGCTTTCAAAAGCTGCCGCATCGACGGGCTCACCCCGCTCTGCTGCAAAAACGAGGTCTGTTACAGCGGCTGATCTTGGGAGCGAGCCAACATGTGTCGTCAGGATGCGATCGGGCATGATGTCTCTCCAAATCGTGCAAGTACCCATTTCTGCAACAGGCGCATCATTTCCTTTGGCTCCTCCAACGGAACCATATGGCCTATCCCGGGAAAGGCATGGAAATCAGACAGGCGAGCCAGGGCAGCCATGTCTTGCTGTCCGTTCGGATCGCACATGGCATCCTCATTACCCCCTACGACGAGCACCGGAGCAGCGCATTGTTTTAGGGTGCTCGTCTGATCACATCGGGATGACAGGGCGTCATATTGCTTTTTCAGAACCGCAGGTCCCGCAGCGAGAGCCATCTGCATAACGGTCTGCACATCGCAGGGATCAGGCTTTGCGCCGAAGTATCGGGGGATCAATTCCTTGGTGACGGTAATGGACAGACCTGCGGTTTCTACCAGCCGGAGATTTCGCATCCTCGCCGCATGTCTCTCTTTGCTGTCGGCGAGATGGTTGGTACCAATCAGTGCAAGGCCAGCGATGCGCTCAGGCGCCTGCCGCGCAATCTCAAGGGCAATCATACCGCCCATCGAAAAGCCTACTGGAATGAGCCTTCCCGGATAGGCTGCAAGGATGTCAGAAGCGGTTCGCTCAAAATCGACACAACTGTAAAGGGAAATATCTCTAGTCGTCCAGTGCTTCGGCCAATCCAGTTTGCTCCAGACTCGATGATCACAGAGCGTTCCCGGGATGCGCACGAATGTACAGCCGCCTCCCATTGGATTGCAGTGAGAGGCGGCTACATCATCTATTTTGTGACCTGCCTGATCCGCTTCCAAGCTGGACCAACCCGACATTAGCATCAACCTGCAGAAGCTGGCTTGAAGCGCCTTACGCGAATGTCTGCTTGCTCTTTGTGCCCGGCGAAGCCTTCGATCGCGCAGAGCCGAGAGCAATATTCGCCCACGAGAACGCTGGCCTCGTCGGTCAGGACGCGTTGGTACGTGCAGGTCTTGATGAACTTGCCAACCCAGAGCCCACCGGTAAACCGGGCGTTCTTGCGGGTCGGCAGGGTGTGGTTGGTGCCGATCACCTTGTCACCATAGGAGACATTCGTGCGGTGACCCAGGAACAGGGCGCCATAGTTGGTCATGTTGGCAAGGAAATATTCCGGATCACGAGTCATTACCTGGACGTGCTCAGAGGCGATCTCGTCGGCAATGCGGACCATTTCCTCCTCGCTGTCGGCCAGGATCACCTGACCATAGTCGGCCCAGGCCTTGGCAGCGATGCCGGCCGTGGGGAGGATGGTAAGCTGGCGCTCAATCTCTGCCATTGTATCGTGGGCCAGCTTTTCCGAAGTGGTCAGCAGCACAGCCGGAGAATTGGGGCCGTGCTCCGCTTGGCCGAGAAGGTCTGCGGCGCACAGCTCACCGTCAACCGTATCGTCTGCAATCACAAGCGTCTCGGTGGGGCCGGCCAGCAAGTCGATGCCGATCCGACCGAACAGCTGCCGCTTAGCTTCGGCGACATAAGCATTGCCAGGACCAACAATCATATCGACGGGAGCGATTGTTTCGGTTCCTAGCGCCATCGCCGCCACTGCCTGGACACCGCCCACGCAATAGATTTCATCGGCTCCAGCCATATCCATGGCTACCACGATCGCCGGGTTCGGCTTGCCTTGGTAGGGCGGGGCGACCGAGACCACACGTTGCACCCCTGCGACCTTTGCCGTCACCACGCTCATGTGCGCCGAAGCGACCAGCGGATATTTCCCACCGGGAACGTAGCAGCCGACCGAATTCACAGGGATATTCTTGTGCCCAAGAATAACACCCGGCAAAGTCTCGACCTCTACATCCTTGAGGGCATCGCGCTGAATCTGAGCGAAGTTGCGAACCTGGGCCTGGGCAAAGCGGATGTCCTCGATCACCTGAGAATCCAGCTCGGCATAAGCAGCGTCGATCTGCTCGCGTGTCAGGCGAAAGCTATCAGGAGCCCAGTTGTCGAACTTTGCCGACCAGTCTCTTACGGCCGCATCGCCGCGTGCCTTGATGTCGGCAATGATCGACTCGACCGTCGCTCGAACCTGGGCATCTGCTTCTGCTGCTGCATCCTCAGTGATGCCAGCCTTTAGAATTCGAGCCACCAGTTTCTCTCCCTTAAGATTCCTACGGATTGAGCCCAGATAGAAAATATTGACTTCGAATGCAAGATGACCCGAAGGTCATGCAGGGCCTATAAGAGGGTATATCTGGATTTCCCATGCTCAATCGCCATCACATCGCACCTCAGTGCCCGCGAATCTCACGCATCCGCAGTCACTTCCATTGGCAACCTAAATTACCTGAGCCCCCTAAGCAGATCGTCAGATAAGTCTCGTTGATCAGATGCGATAAAAGGCCTCGGCAGTTCCGGCGTGGACGCGGTCGACTTCCTGTTGTGAAAGCGTGCCTGCCAACTGTGAAAAGCGCTCCCATACCTGCTGATATGTCGAAGCCAGACTCTCGACCGGGAAGTTCGAACCGAGGGCGACCCGTTCCGGGCCGAAGAGATCAAGCACCACCCGAAACTGATCGGTAATCGATTGCACCGACCAGCGCTTATCGAACATGCCAAATCCGGAGACCTTGCAGATCGTATGCGGCAATTCGGCAAGCTTGCGCATGCCGCTTCGCCATTGGGTAAAGCTTTCCGGCGAGAAGCTGCTGAGGCTACCCGCGTGGCAGATGGCAACCGGCAGGTGCTCGACCTTGGTCAGCAAGTCCGCGGCACGCATCATCTGTGCAGGGATCAACTGAAGGTCAAAAGAAAGGCCGCGATCCGCAAGGATTGCCAAGCCTTGCAAGAACTGGGGGTTGTCGAGCAAGTTCGCGCTGCCAGTCGCCTTATCTTCCTCGCTGCTCCGTCCAATGATCTGCCGAACCCCTCGGAATTGCGGCACCTCTCCATGGGCATCGAGGACAGACGGCAGGTTCGGCGCACAGAGATCGGCAAAGGCGACAATCGCCGTCGGCAGACCCGCCTCTCCAGCCTGAGCACCGAGCCACTGCGTCTCCGCAATTTCGTCGCCCGGCGCCACTCCGACCTGGATATGCACGCTTTTGCAAACCGGTAGGCTGGCTATGTCCGTGCAAAGATCGGAAACCAGATAGTCTCTCTGGATCGGGGCGGGGTCACCGAAGAAGCGAACGACGCCCATCTCCATCAGCCACGGATAACGATGCGGTTGCTGCAGATCCCACAGGTGATGGTGCGCATCGACAATGCGCGAGGGCGAAGCCATCAAGCCAGCCGCACGCCAGCAACTTGCCGCATCACGGCTAGATCATCCCAGATGGTCACCTCCTCGCGTATGCGATTGCCGATAACGCGGAAGTGGCTGACGGCCATGATCAGCACCGGAGCATTGCTAGGCGGGCCATAGCGACCTGCACCTGTGTGGTGACCAGCCAGAGACCACCGAATCGAAATGTCGCGCGCTTCACCAAGATAGGGGATTTCGGCGACATGTTCGATCCGCAAGACCGCATCAGGTAACGCCTGACGCAGACTCGTTCGCCAGCGGTCGGTTTCGTCTGGCCCGTAGAGGAACTCCCCACCCGGATACCATGCGTTGAGGCGAAAATCGCTGAGAGGCCGAATGTCGGCGACGCTTACGCCAAGCCAGCAGCGACGGAGAAACTCTACCGCCAGTTTACTGGCCGCAGTCTCTGCCTCCACGCTGCCGCCCTCGCGAGCGGATGCCCAATAGGGAGCAAGCACCTGATCCAGTAAACGTCCGGCTTCGCGGTCGGCCTTGGCCTGCTTTGTCGCGATCTCGTGCGCGCCAAAGCCAAGCTGCTGCACGAGCGCAAGATTATCACGCACCAGCCATTCTTCGACAACACGATTTTCTCGACACAGGCAGTCGGCAATGGTTCTGACTAGGACTTGCTTGCCAGTGGCCGGGCCGAAGTCGCTGTCGCCGAGATTGGTCATTTTCGAAGTTATCAGATGCGAAGACAGAAAGGCTCCATCGCCTTCGTCTGACCAGATCACATTATCGGCATCGAGTCGGCGATCCGGAAATGCCGCGAGAGTTGCCCAGGTGTTGGCGACAACTGCCTCCGCGCCCACGACTGGGCCGGCGAGGGTGTGGATCAGACAGTCATCAGCATACCATTGCAAGCACAGGTCAACCTCGCGATCGTGCCAAATGCGCTCGGTGATCCGGACTATGTAGTGCGGAAAATCGACGAACTCATCATCGAAGCCGAGCAAATCCATGCGACGGTGCTGGCCGGGGGCCATCATGTCATCGATGTCGGTCGTTGCAACGAGCGTTACCGGAAGATTGCGCACCTCGGTCATTGTGCCGTCCAGCCTCCATCAATTACTAGGCTATGCCCCGTCACCATCCCTGCAGCTGGTGAGGCCAGGTACATGACCGCAGCGGCAATCTGTTCTGCGGTCGCCATCTTGCCCATGGGGATCATACGATGGACGAAAGCGGCAAAATCTGGATCCTCAAGCATACTCGCTGTCATCGGAGTCTCGACGAAAGTGGGGGCGACAGAGTTGACCCGAATTCCCATGGGGGCGAGTTCGACAGCCATGGCCTTGGTCAGGCCCTCGAGGGCGTGCTTCGTCATGCAGTAAACGGTGCGCCTGGGGGACCCGACGTGGCCCATCTGACTGGTCATGTTGATGATGGAGCCGCCCGCCCCCATCATGCGGGCCGCCGAGCGCGCGATTCTGAAAGCAGCCCGCACATTCAGTTCGAGCATCAGATCCAGTGCTTCATCAGTCGACTCGAGAAATGGCTCAGGCCGATTGGTTCCTGCATTGTTAACCAGCACGTCGACCCGGCCGAGACTCTCAATCATGTCGAGTATTTCGTCTCCGGTAACGTCCAGTGCATGGGGGATGAAGCTGCTGCCCAGTTCGCCTTGTAGCAGCTGCAATTCTTCGGAGCCGCGGGCCACGCCGTGGACACAGTAGCCAGAGTTGCAGAGCGCTGAAGAGATCGCTTTACCAATGCCTTTGCTCGCCCCGGTTACTACGGCGACACTCAACCCGGTTGATCCAGTATCGCAGTCCATCAGTCTCACGCCCAATTCGATTGCCCCTCTCGTCCGGACCCGACTCCAAGCTACTTACATGCATTCGAAGTCATTTTCAAATCCTGAGGGCACGCGGATGGGTCAATATTCCCTTCACCCCACACTCAGCGCCTGAGGCAGTTGCAACGCATACTGCGCTCGCAAAGCTATGCCTCTCGAACGATTCGATGGAGTCTCTCGCGCGATTGACAGATTGGTTGACAAGAAATGCATTCGCAGTCAAATTGAATTTCGATATCTGCAGGACGAAATCAAAATGGATGCAACGATTGAGGGCAAGGCGGCAGGGCTTATGAAGGCAAAATCGGAGTGGTCCGTCAGCGAGATGGAACAGCGGGTAGTTCGCTATGCCGATCTGCGGCCATGCTACAACGCGTTCATCGACACGCGGTCACCTGGTTCGGAAAAGAAAGAGAATTTCACCATCATCGGGCCGGGTGTGGCTGAAAACCCGGAGCAGTTTGTTCACATCGCTGAAAAGCATGGCTTCAATATCGGCGGTGCCCGGCAACCTCCCGCTTGCGTGAATTCGCAGCACAGCCATGATACGGTTGAGGTGTTCGTCGTCCACACCGGCAATTGGCGGTTCAACATAGGAGAAAATGGCGACGATGTTCAGGTCCTTGCCGGCCCCGGAGATGTGATCACCCTTCCGACCAACATGTTCCGCGGCTTCACCAATGTCGGCGACGATGTGGGCTACCTCTTTGCAGTGCTAGGAGGGGACGATGCCGGTCACGTGCTTTGGGCGCCTTACGTCTTTGACATGGCGAAGGACTATGGCCTTGTGTTGTTGGAAAGTGGCGAGCTGATCGACACTGATGCCGGCCAGGTCGTGCCGGAAGGGGCGAGGCTGATGCCTCGAACCACGGCCGAGCAGGTGGCCAAGGCCTATATTCCGACGCTCGCGGAGGCCGAGTCTCTCGTCTGGAGGTCAGACGACCTTCACGAAACAACTGTTCGACCGATCATTGATCCGGAAGGACCGTTCGACTGGTATCATGGCTTCACGCTGGCCCGGCTTGACATTGCCCCGGGTGGTGATCTGTCTGCCGAGATCGTCGACTATCCCGAAGTCCTCTTTGTCCAGTCCGGGAGCCTGAAACTGGATTGGAGTGCGGGCAGTATCGAACTCGGGAAGGGTGATACGATCACTATCCCGATGGGACTGGAACGCAAACTATCCAGTGAAACCGGCGTATCGCTTTACCGCGTGCGCGGAGTTGAGACTGCCTGATCGCTTTGAATGCGCGGACTGGCTAACCTCCGGTCCGCGCCGAACTACCTGCCAGAAACTCTCCAGCAAAGACACGTTGTTCAGGCGGCAAATCGGCCTGCTCGATGCGGTCAATAAGCATCGCCACGGCAGCGGCGGTCATCCGCCTTACAGGCTGGCGGATTGTTGTTAGTTGATACCCTCGCCAACGCGCGGGTCCGACGCCGTCAAAACCGACAATGGAGATGTCTTCGGGCACCCTCATACCGAGTTCAAACCGCGCATAGTCGATCGCGCCAATCGCAAGCAGGTCGTTCGCGCAAATGATAGCATCAAGTTTTCCGGCGGTTATCCGAACTAGTTCTCTCAAGCCCTCCTCGCCGCTAGCATAGTCAAAGTTGCCCGGAACGACAGCTGCTTCGAAGCCGTGCTTATCGAGCCGGGCGCTGGCCGCAGACACTCGCTCCTGCCCGACATAGCTGTCAGGCGGACCAGCTATGATACCAAAATGCCTGTGACCGGCAGCCACCATGGAATCGACAAGCTCGGCTTCTCCACTGACAGAATCGCACCGGACACTGGCCGCTGCCACTTCACCTCCGACCCGGTTGTAGAGCACGATAGGTACCCCGCGATCAGCAAACTCCGAGAGTTGCGCGTCCGATAGCCGCGCTGCCACAATCGCGCCGTCAACGCGATAACGCCAGATCTGGTCGAGAGCTTCGTCAACTTCGGACTCCGCGGCTAGGGTAAACAGGAGGACCCGAATACCTTGCGCCGAAAAGCGCTGGGTCAGTTCGGCAAGCACTTCTGGATAGGCGAGATTGGTCAGATTGGAGATCACAACCGCTACCAGATTCGAGCGTTTGGTAATCAGGCCTTGGGCAATGGCGTTAGGCTGATACCCGAGTTCCTTGGCCGCCGCGAGAATCTTTTCCCGCGTCTTCTTGGATACAGATTTCCCCGGCCTGAAGCAGCGGGAAACTGCCGATTGGGATACACCCGCCTTGCGCGCGACATCGTAGGATGTGGGGCTGTTCAGCTTCTTGTTCTTGCTGCGCTCGATTTTCATGCCTGTTACCAACGCAGATGTTCGCAATCAGACCAAACTGAGACCCATTTCGCGCCAGTAGCTACCCCCAGCATCCATTTTCCACCATCTTTGCCGCACATGGGCGGTTTATAACAGCGAACGATATGCCGACAATTGACTTCGAATACAATCAGTGAAGACGGGGCCTGTTGATCGATAGCACCCGTCTGTAAAACCCTTACTGGCGCCTTCAGGCCATATCGAAAAGGTGCACGCCCATTTGTTCCAGCAGATCGCCATAATCCAGGAAGACCCAGTTCTCCTCGATCTTGCCATTCTCGCAGCGATAGAAGTCCATCACTCGCAAGGTCAGGGGATTCCCAGTCGCCTTGATCCCGAGATAGTCCCCGGCATGGGTCATGGTCATTGACGGCCAGCCAGAGACAGCCGCGTAGTCACCATCACCAATACGGCAATAATGGTTCCCGCCGACGCGGTCTGGAAAGGCTGTCAGGAAGGGAATGCGGTGGTCTTTCTGAAAACCATCCCACAGGTAATTAGAGCCGACGCCGGCCGGACCATACCACATCATCGTATCCGCCCAATATCCATCACTGCCAGTCTGCCCAGCGGACTGGAAGGTATTCGGATCGAATGCCCGGAGATCAGCCAGCATCGCTTCCACCAGATCAAGGCTCTGCGCGCCCTTGGCGTGGTCAGCCGGATTGACGCCATCATGGGTTGCTGGGCCGGGAAATGTCACTTCTGCTCCAAGACTTTGAGCAAAGGGTGACTGGCCCGCTTGCCGCATCAGATCGATGAAGTCGCAGATGATCCGAAAATCGACGATCTTGCCATTCTCAACCCGATAAAATTCACCCGAACGCAGGAACGCCAGGTGCTCGTGGGGTTTGATTCCATAGAGCGGCGCGTTGAAATTGCCGACGTAGTGGCAAAAGCTCGCCACCCAGAAGCCACCCGTGTCCCGGCGGTTCTGCCCCGAAATGAACAATTCATCGCGGCGCCTGGTCTGCGTAAGCGCCCCGCGCAGAGGCAGGCAAAACCGCTCGACAAAATCCTTGGCCGAAGCCACGTCGTTGATCGGATGGGCGATGGCACCGCGTCCGTGCAGGGAAAACAGCCGCTCGGTAAGACCTGCCAGTTTTCCTTCCGGACAGGTCCAGAGTTCGCAAAGCTGCTGACGGAATTGGGCAACGGCATCAGCGTTCATCACGGTCAATCCTGGTTCTCTGGACGGGAGTGCGGGGCGTGCTGGAAAATCTGTTTCCAGATCGGGACTTCATCGATGGCCAGCCACTCCATCAAGATCCGGCCCTCGAAAATGTAGCTGTGGCTCAGGCCCATGATATAGATCGGTGCCCCGGTCGGTGCGCCAAAATGCCCCCAACCAGAATGGGTTGCGGTAATCTCGAAGCGGATGGCGACCCGGTCGAAGGCGTTTGGCTGACGATTGCAAAAGGCGCTCGAGACTGTGAGCTGGGCATCCGGAAAAGAGGCCAGCCAGCCGATGGCATATTCGTCGAGGTCCGCCTGGCCGTAACGCGCTTGTCCTCCGGGCGGGAAGACAGTGCAACCCTCGCTATATGCCGTCCGTATCGCCGAAGGATTCTTGTCATTCCAGATAGAGTTGTAGGCCTCGCACACCAGCCTTGCTGATGGATCGTCACTATCGATGCGCGGAACAAAGGGCCCGGCCCGATCCTGTTCCGGCAGGAAATAGCGCGCTAGCTGGCCGTCACGTGTTTCTCGATCAAACTGCCGAGCGGCCAGTTCCGCGCTGGTCAAGCCGAGGCATTGCGCGAAGGCCGCCTGGTCTCGAACCAGCCACTCTTCCTTCACTTGGTTGGCATGGATCACGCAGTCGGCAATGATCCGTGTCCGGACCATCCGGCCAGTTGCCTTGCCGAACGCACCATCGCCGGTATGCCGCATAACGGAGATCAAGCGGTGCGATGAGAGGAAGCCGGCCTTTTCATCGCCGTACCAGATCACGTCTTCGCCAACGAGTTTGCGGTCGGGAAACTCGTGCAGAGTGCCAAGTGTCGTTGCGGTGACATCGGCATTCCCCAACTGCAGGCCAGTAGGGGCGCGGACAATTACATCATCGGCGTAAAAACGCTTGAGCGCGGGGCCTACGCCGCGATCCTCCCAGATCGCTCGCGTGATACCCAGAGTATATTCCGGCAGATCCCGAAACTCCGGATCGAATCCTTCCACTTGGTATTTCTCCCTTCCAGACAGGCCTTCAGGCAGCAGCTAAGATCTGCTACTCTTTGCATTCGCAGTTAATTCTGTGTTTGGCACCTTAAAGGAACCAACCCGCATCAAGGTTAGGTAATATCGAACAAACCCATCGTTCATGCATCCGCACCTGCCCTAAGCGCTTTCATTTCCTCGATGCGCGCGAACAGGTCCACGTCTGACTGGATGCAGGCGTAAGGTATATCGATCATCACCCAGTTTTCGAACAGCTTGCGCTCTCGCCGTGTGTAGAAGTCCATGATCTTCCAGTGGACCCGCCGACCTGTGGGTGGAATTCCGAAGATTTCGCCCGTGTGGGTCCCCTGCAAAGTCCTGAGGCCACCCATGCAGATGCAGTGCCCTTCACCAAAACGGGCCTTGTGAAACGCTCCGATCCGGTCAGGGTAGCCGCGGACGATGGGCTTTTGGGCGCGTTCATAGAACTCTTCGAGCCCAAAAGCGGAGCCGATTCCATGCGGCCCATGCCAAACCATGTCATGCGTCCAGTACCCGTCCATAGTCGGGTTCTCGGCATTCTCCTTGTTGTACTGCATGCCCTTGAAGAGCATATTTTCAAGGATTTCGATGCTGATCCCGGATTCTTCGGCAGGTTGCTTGTCGAGGAGGAGCGATCGCCCGTTCCTTGGGCCTGGCACCCAGAGCGGCGTGCCAGGCCCCGGAGGAAGAACTTCGAAGCCAGCCTGCGACATGAGGCTGACAATATCAAACAAGGTGAAGACCTCGACGATCTTGCCATCCTTCACCCGGCAAAATTCTCCAAAGCGCATCCGGATGGACTGGCCGTTGGCCGGGATATTGAGAAAGTCGTTTGCAAACGTTCCTATGAAGTCGCCATGCCCGCTCACCCAGTATTCTTCCTCCCCGGTTTCACCGAGGTATTTGCCGCCAAGGAACATGTAAGGACGGCGATGTAGATCCGGAAACGCAGCAATCAGCGCCCCCCAAACGGTCTGCGCAATAGCGTCCCGACCCTCTACCAGATTGAATGGGTGCGGTCCGTTCCAAAAGGCATCCTTCGCGAAATTAGCTTCGATGATGTCAGCAAAGTTGCAAGGGGCCGCATTAAGCGATTGCCAGTAACTCCAAACCAATTTCTTGTTCTGTTGGTTCAGCGTCAAATTAATTCCCTCCATGGGGTCGACCTTCTTGAATTAGAGTTTGGCAGGGTTGCCTCGCGCGACCGCGCCAACCCAAGAGAATTTCGTACCGTCCATGCCAACCAGCCGCCCGTCGATGTTCAGGAAGACGGGAAAGCACTTTTCGACGGGGCGCCACTTGGTCCAACTGGAACAAAGCTCGGAACCAAGATTGCTTCTTACCACGCGCCACCGTCCGACATCGCTTTCGTCGCGGAAGGTTCCCCTTTGGGTCCCATCTTTAACGTAGAAGACTTTCCAATCGTCATTCGCAGCCATGTTGATCACCACATGATCGGCGATCAGGCGCTCCAACCGCGGGGCGCTAACTGGCCTAAGTCCCATCATATGTTCTAGATTGGAATGTCCAACGGGGTTGGCCGGGGCCGGACTGACAGCCAATGCAAATACTGCTGCTATGTATCTAAGCATAATAATCTCCGAAGAAGGAAAAACCGCCGCCGGCATGTGACGGCGACGGTCTCCTACCTGCCAGGTGACTTAAATTAGAAGTTATAGCTGATTGTGAGGCCGTAGGTGCGCGGTGCGGCATAGTCGACGACGGCTAGGTCGCCGCCGAAACGCGTTCCGCGCGTAAGCGTCGCCTCGTTCTCGACGTTACGGACCCAGCCACGAACTGTCGTCTTCTCGTCACTAGATGTCCAAGTCAGGCTTAGGTCAGTCTTTTGGAAACTGCCCTGTTCACCGAAAAGCAGCGGATCGTCAGACGTCCGATAACCGCTGTTGATATAGGTGGATACCATAGGCGTCAGCGAACCCTTATCGCCCAAGTCGAATCGATAGCTGGCAAAGACTGTCCCAGTGAAATCTGGAGAGTTCGCGACTTGCAATCCTTCCAGCTGCCAAGCCGTAAACTGCCCGCTTGCGTTCGGGCGAATATTGCCGCCCTCCTGGTAACGACGGTTGAATACAAAATCGCCAAACCTTGCGTGCATGAAGGAGAGGCGCGCGCCCAAACGGAGATAATCGTTCGGAACCCAGTCGGCTTCGACTTCGACACCCTTGCTGTTTACCGCACCAGCATTAGTCGTCTGCGCCAGAGTTGTAGTGGCCGTGTCCACGAACCTGATCGATAGCAAGTTACGATATTGGTTATAGTATGCGGCTACGTTGAAGCGGATTTTGCCATCAGCAAACGTTGATTTTAGGCCAAGTTCATAGGCCGTTGCCGTTTGGGCATCATAGGTTGCTGCTCCCGAATACTGGCCCTGCGCATTGCCTGCAAGGTAACCGGTCGACACCGTAAAGTAGCCCATCGCGTCAGGCCCGAGGTCATATTCGAGGCCACCCTTCCAAGTTGTCCGGTTCCAATTCTTTCGGGTGCCCAGTAAAACTGGGTTTGAATAAGTCAGCGCTTGTTGCGTGCGCGTCTGTCCGTAGATATCCCAGAGACGATTATCTTGGGTGTAACGCACACCCGCCAAAACTCGGAAAGTTTCAGACAGGCTGTATGTGCCTTGAGCATAGCCAGCGTAGGACCGAGTGTAGATGTCTATCCGATTGGTAGGGTTTGCCCAAGCGTTGAGAGGCTGTGTCCGGTCTGGTGTGTTATTGGCATCAACAACATACAGCTGCTGCTGCTGAAAAGAGCCGCCGAGATCTTCCTGGAAGAAATATGCCCCGACAACCCATTTAAATGGCGATCCGTTGTCCTTGGAAACGAATTGGAGCTCCTCAGATGCCGATTTCGATGTCGTTAGCACGCCCTCGACCAAGCTAGGGAAGGGTGTGAAGTCGCCATCTACAAATCGACGCTCGTAGTAGTTAGTGTAAGAACCAATTAACTTCAAATCTGCAAAAGATAGGCCCTCATAGGTCACTTCCCCCATGAAAGCATCTTGGCGAATATTCAGGAACGGCTTGAAATCCCCCGACGTGACGTATGGACCATACTGATCAACAGGTAGCGCACGAAATGCCGTATCTGGCGCCGCGCCACCCCCGCCAAATCTACCACAACCCACAAGGCAAAGAGAGGAGCGCCCAATTGAAGGCACCATTACTGAGCTTGCAATGAACGGGTTTGTACGACCCGTCGCTGGGTTAACGGGGATTCCGAGCACTCGGAAACCGTAGTCTCCTGGGCCATTACTATTGTCTTCCCAGCGCTCATATTTCAAGCGGATGGAGAGGTCGTCGGATGGCTCTGCGTAAAGCTGCGCACGAATGAAGTAGTTATCCGCATCCTTGAAGCCGCCATCGTCACCAATCGTCAAGTTCTTGACAATCGGATTCTGGACTTCACGTGATCCACTGATCCGAAGAGCCAACTTATCGCCAAGCGGAACGTTCAAGAAACCTTGGAAAGATCGCAGCGCATAATTCCCGATATCAACGCTGCCGCCCACATCAAGATCGCCAAGCTTGGGCTTTTTGGTGATAGCAGAAATTGCACCGCCGAGAGTATTCCGTCCGAAAAGGGTGCCCTGCGGACCGCGCAGAACTTCAACTCGATCTATGTCGAAGAAACCTGCAATCGCTTGCCCATGGCGGGGCTGGACAATGCCGTCTGTGTAAAATGAAATAGTGGTGTCGTTGTGTTCAACTTGACCCGTCCGCGCACCGCGGATAGCAGGGATCGCATCGACACCAGTGCGGCCGAGCAACAGGCCAGGGGTCAGAAGTTCGAGCTTGTCAATGTTCGACACGCCAGCAACCGCAAGGTCCGAAGCAGTGATTGCGGTAATAGACGCAGAAACATCCTGCACAGATTCTGCGCGCTTGTTTGCCGTCACGATAATTTCGTTGAAGTTATTACCAACTTCATCGGAGCCCCCGCCATTCCCTGAATTTTGAGCAATAGCGGGTGACGCGATCAACGAGGCCACAATCAAAGCGGTGGCAGCGCTCCCCATGAGCTTAGACATATGTCGCATAAATCCCCTCTCCCTGTTGCACAGGTTATTAAGCCTTAGTCAGCAGCTTTTGCGCCCAGCAGTAAATGGATGCAGGCCTGACTGCGCAGTCAAAGGTAGTGAGGGAATTTTTTCATGTCTTACTCAAGCGTGTTTAAAACATTCTGTGGCGTCACAATATCGGTGCCCAACGCCACTTTTAAGGCATGATCACTCCTCGGACCCGGAACTCTTTGGGGCTGCAGCCAAACCTGCGCTTAAACGCGGAACTGAACGCTGGGGCGTGTTCGTAGCCCACCTCGAGGGCTACCTCAGTTATGCCAACAGAGGTTTCCTGAAGCAAGGTCATCCCCCTCTGTAAACGGAGCTCGCGGCAATATTCGAATATTGTTACGCCATAGGCGTCCTTAAATCCAAAGCAGAGCTTATTCCGGTTCAATCCGACGCGCTTGCTGAGTGTCGAAATAGAAAGGGGCTTTTGGAACTGAGACGACACCAATTGGTGACAAAGTGCAATTTTCTCACGATCGCGATTGCCGAGAGCCGCGCGCATTTTTCGCTCCACGCGCTCGGTGTCACGTATCTGGCTCAAAATCAGCGTCACTATCTCGCGCGCCTTCGCCTCTAAAAACAGCTCAAGCAGTGGCCCAGAGAGTTGCGTTTGCATAACCGAGATCGCCGCCGCAGACAGAATGGGCGTGAGGCTCAAACTCCGACCAGTTGCGGGCCGCGCCTGCCCCTGTTCAAGCGCGCAGACTAGATCTGGAAGGTCCTTGAGGGAGAGGCCCCACCGCTCCGTAAGCAGACCCCTTGGCAGCCATAGGGTGAGCCCGCACTGGCGCCCATTTTTTGGAGTTTTAAGAATGACACTCTCATCATCTGCCAGATCAATGAGGATGCAACCGCCGCCGGCAAAATGCATCTCACTTCCATCACCGAATCCACCAATCGTGCCCTCTCCAGCAAGATTTAGCTTGATACGGAGCATCTGATTGCCAGCGAACTTTTGCACTGACGGCCCAGGGACCAGAACATCTCCCCGAGAGAAAAGATACCCCTTGTTCGGGTTAGAAATTTCAAATCTGCCGCGACAAAGACTTGGGTCGCCCGAGACGAACAAGCCGCCTCTGCAACTCAAGCCAAAACTGCAACGAGAAACACCTAGGTGATCAACGCTTGCAATTATCTCTTCATACAGCATTGACGCTGCAAGTTCCGGGTCGCTCCCGCTCGTAAGCCGCTCACCCAACAAAACTATCCCGCTTTCAAAACGAACTAGAGAAGGCCCATATTTAGACACACCTTCGGCCCGCCGTCGTTCAAAGACAATCCATTACTTTGAGGCAAGAGAAAGCCTGACCTGACACTAGAGAGCTTGGCTTCATACTATGCTTGATGCCTGCCCACTCCCCAGCTTTTGAAACGCAAAGGAAACCGCCACAAGTTGGCTATTGACATAAATTGCATTCGAAGTCAATTTCGCATCCGATATCTTGGAATAACGGAAGAGAAAATCATGGCTGCATTTGGGGCACTCAACTGGGTGATCGTAGTAGTATATGCTGCGGCCAATCTGTTGCTGGGCTGGTGGATGAGTCGACGGGTCAAGACCGCGTCCGACTACCATATCGGGGATCGCTCAACGCCCTGGTGGGCTATCGGGATTTCGATTGTCGCTACCTACGTGAGCGCACTTTCCTTCCTCGGCGCTCCGGCCTGGGCCTATGGCGATGGCATGGCCGCCCTAGCTATTCACATCAACTATCCGTTGGTTGTGTTCCTGACCGTCGTTTTCTTCATACCCTTCTTTTACAGTAGCGGTGTCGCGTCCATTTATGAGTATCTCGAACGACGCTTTGGCGTGAAAACTCGAGCAGTCATGGGCCTAATCTTTATGGTTACCATGACGCTAGGCGCGGGCTCGATGCTGACCGCCACGGGGATCGTTCTTCGATCGACCATGGGGGTTGACGTTGAAACTGGTATAATCGTTATGACCGCCATCGTGGTACTCTACACAATGCTGGGTGGTATGAATGCCGTTATTTGGACCGACGTGCTGCAAGGGATCATCCTTACAATTGGCGTAGTGGTCGTGATCATTTGTATCATGAATGCCATACCCTCGTTTCAGGGCGCCTTGACCTTCCTCGACGTGAACGGCAAGCTCGACCCAATCAACGCAAGTCTTGATCTCTCAATTCCTCCGACCATCTGGGCGGGCGTTTTTGCCATGACGCTTTACCACACAACGGTTTATGGCGCTAATCAGTTCATGGTCCAGCGCGCCCTTGCTGCCAAGACGATGGCGGATGCCAAGAAGTCCTACATGGTCATCGGATTTTTCGCCTTTTTTCTTTATTTCATGTTCTTCTTCGTCGGCGCGATGCTTTACGTCTATTACGCAGGTAAGCCTTTTAAAGACCCCAATGAGATCATCCTGATCTTTGCTCAGAGCCTTGCAATTCCAGGCCTAATGGGGGTCCTAGTGGCGGCGATCATGTCAGCGACGATGTCATCGGCATCGTCAGCGCTCAACTCCCTCGCCACGATCTCCGTCACGGATTTTTACGAACGCTTCTTTGTGAGAGGAGGCGAGGACTCGCATTACCTGCTGGCTTGCCGTATATTCACGCTGATCTGGGGCGTCATCCTCGTCCCGGTAGCTATCGCTTTCGCATCAAGTTCAGGCTCAATCCTAGAGACCATAACCGCGGTGGGCTCCTATTTGGTCGGTGCAAAGCTGGCCATGTTCGGGCTTGGCTTTTTCTCCAAACATACCACCGAACGGGGTTTGCTGATCGGCGTTGTCGCAGGTTTTGTCTCTCTGGCACTTGTAGGCCCGATCGGCCCTCTCGTTGCTCCAGTCGATAGTTTGTGGATCGCCTTCGGGCTTGAGAGGCCGACGATTGCTTGGCCGTGGTTTGTCGTAATTGGAGGTGTGGTCAATTTCGTGGTCGGTTGGGCAGCGAGCATCCTGCTCGATGGCTTTCAGACCGACTGGCACGAGCACTCGGTCAAGGGTGTTTTGCTCAAGTATGAAACCGAAGGACGATCAGTACTTCAGGACGGCTGGTATGTCGTGCCTGGCAAGGTTGACGGATGGGTGTGGCTCCTGCCTGTGTATTTCGTCGCAACCGTGCTGTTCCTTGCTTGGTTTGGAACGCTGGGCTGACCTAATTGTTGTCGGGAGCTCCATAGGGGCGACGCTCCCCTTTCAAGCGTTCGTCAGGTATCTGGCTCTGGCGCGCATGTGAGGGAGTGCGCCCAAACCGTTTGCGATAAGAGCGGGTGAGATGGCTGCTGTCAGCAAATCCTGTCATTTCCGCAATGCGCGTGAATTGAAGATTGCCGCTGCGGATCAGCCAATCGGCACGCTCTAGGCGCAACTCTGCAAGAAAGGCTGCTGGCGACCGACCAGTCTCCGAATTGAATATCCGCTCTAGCTGGCGCCTAGACAGACCCATGCGTTTGGCGAGTCTCTCAACTGTAGGCGGACTACTGAGCGATTGCTCAAGAATGAGCGCTACCTGGCGAATACGTGGGTCGCGGACCCCAACGGCCATACTTGGCGGCGGCTGGGGCAGACTTTCCAAGCGCGCCGTGTCCATCACCATAATGTTGAGCGCCTTTTGTGCAAGGGCATCGCCAAGATGGCTGGCGATGATTTGCGCGGCCAGATCGGCAGCGCCTGGACCTCCCGCACAGGTTAAGAGTTTGTCATCCACCACGTAACGTCTCGTAGCATCAGCTATCACATCAGGAAACTCGTCCTCGAACTCCTGCAAATGATACCAACTGACGCAAACGGTCCTACCTTCGGCGACGCCGGCTTGTGCGAGCAGAAAAACTCCTGTGCATAATCCGATCAGCGCAACGTCGCGCCGGGCAGCTTCCTGGATGAATTCCTCTAGCTCCGCGTCAAGCCTTCGATCCCGCCGGAGTAGCCCCCCACAGACGACCAGATAGTTAAATCTCTCAGGCTTACCGAGAGCCTCCCAAGGTTCAACAGAAACGCCGCAACTGGAGAGGATGGGATCAAGGCTTGCCCCTATAACTGTCCAGTTAATCCGAACCTGCCTGCTTCCGTCGCCTTCATCTGCCGCAAGCCTAAAGATGTCGATCAATGCCGCAAAAGGGGTGAGCGTGAAATTTTCTAACGGCAGAATCCCGATGGAGAGAGATGATGTCATCTTTTCGTCTTTATGGCGCAAATATTCTATTATTAGGTCGTAAAGGTTCAAGCATCCGAATGCAAAATATGATTTTTTAGATGGGGAGAGACATTATGAGCAGATTTTACGCTTGCAAGCTTCGTGCTGAGACTGGGAAGGTTGCCAGCCAAGAGCGCGCGTGGCGCTGCCCTCGGGCCGGCAAAAGGATTGAAGAGCAATCCAGACAAATCGCAGCCGCTCGTATGCAGTTTGCTCTGCAAGGTGAGTCTCAACTCAAACTGACGATGCTCGTGTCCGATCGATGACCTTCAGTACCTTTGACCTATTCAAAATTGGCGTCGGCCCGTCGTCTTCTCATACCATGGGGCCGATGATTGCGGCGGCGAACTTTGCCGGGCAGGCAAGAGCGACATTCGGATTATCAAAGATCGTACGCTACGAGGTTAGGCTCTACGGCTCGCTGGCGCTAACCGGCAAGGGCCATGCCACCGACCGCGCTGTGATCTTAGGGCTTCTTGGCTGTAGGCCCGACACAATTTGTCCTGATGAAGCCGATGCCATGTTGGCGAGTGTCAGAACTGACAAGTGCCTGCGAAGTTCGGAAGGCTTCGCTATTGATTTTGACGAAGCTCGTGACCTCTTGTTCCTTCAGCGTGAGCGGCTCCCGTTCCATTCGAATGCCATGAGGTTTTCAGCGTTTGGCGGGGATAAACAACCTGTACTCAACCAAGTCTGGTATTCCATCGGCGGCGGCGCTGTCATTGCCGAGCATGAGGTAGCCGAACAAGCAATTGGCCAGCAACTTCCCAACAGTTTACCCTATCCCTTTCATTCCGGAGCGGAACTGCTTGAAACGGCAAAACGACACCAATTGTCAATCGCCGAACTGATGCTAGCCAATGAAATTCAAAGGCACCCTTCCCGCGACGTCGAAGTTGGGCTTGATACCATTATCGACTCAATGTTCGCATGCATTGAGCGCGGGATTCGTCAGGATGGCACTTTACCCGGTGGTTTGAACGTCAAGCGGCGGGCAGCCCACCTGCATCGTCAGTTGATAGAGCGCCAAGAGCGGCTGTTGGCCGACCCGCTGGCAGTACTGGACTGGGTCAACCTGTGGGCGCTCGCTGTAAACGAAGAGAATGCTAACGGAGGACGAGTTGTCACTGCCCCAACCAACGGCGCAGCGGGTATCATCCCAGCAGTACTCCGGTTTTACGAGCGTTTCACCAACGGCGCTGATCGCGCGGGCATGCACAGGTTCCTTCTAGCCGCAGCGGCCATCGGTTCACTGTTCAAGGAGAATGCCTCAATCTCGGGGGCAGAGGTCGGCTGCCAGGGCGAAGTCGGCGTGGCCTGCGCGATGGCAGCGGCCGGGCTTGTAGCTGCGCTGGGTGGTAGCAATGAGCAGGTCGAAAATGCCGCCGAAATTGGCATGGAGCATAACTTAGGCCTGACCTGCGATCCGGTAGCGGGCCTTGTTCAGGTGCCCTGCATCGAGCGCAATGCCGTAGGCGCAGTCAAGGCCATCGAGGCCGCACGCCTAGCCATGATCGGCGATGGCACTCACCGGGTTTCGCTTGACCAGGTGATCGAGACAATGCGCCGGACCGGTGCAGACATGAGCGAACGCTACAAGGAAACATCGCTCGGCGGACTGGCAGTCAACGTCGTCGAATGTTGATGGGAGGAATGATGATGACCACGCAACACCAGCGCAAGCTCTCGGTTCCGGGCGACGAAGCGCTGGAACAACTGCTTGCTGCCGACCCTCGGGTTGCAGCGACAATCATTTATGAAACCGAACGGCAGCAAACCCAGATCGAACTTATCGCATCGGAGAATATCGTGTCTCCGGCCGTGCTTGCTGCACAGGGATCGGTCTTCACCAACAAATATGCCGAAGGTTATCCCGGCAAGCGGTATTACCAGGGCTGTGCTCCCTCCGATGCGGTAGAAGCTCTCGCAATCGAGCGCGCGAAAGAACTGTTCGGTGCCGGTTTTGCCAACGTTCAGCCGCATTCGGGTGCTCAGGCGAACGGAGCCGTAATGCTAGCCCTTGCCAAGCCAGGCGATACGATCCTGGGGCTTTCTCTTGATGCTGGTGGTCACCTGACCCACGGCGCGCGACCGGCGTTGTCCGGCAAATGGTTCAACGCCGTCCAATACGGCGTTCGTCGGGATGACAACCTGATTGACTTCGATCAGGTCGAGGCTCTGGCAAAGGAGCATCAACCTCGGATGATCATAGCTGGCGGCTCGGCCTATCCACGTGTCATCGATTTTGCTCGCTTCCGCGCCATTGCTGATGAAGTCGGCGCATTGCTTATCGTTGACATGGCGCACTTCGCCGGCCTCGTCGCGGGCGGGGTGCACCCTTCCCCGATGTCTCATGCCCATGTGGTCACGACCACAACTCACAAGACACTGCGAGGTCCTCGAGGCGGCATGATCCTGACTAATGACGAAGCAACCGCCAAGAAGATCAACTCGGCCGTGTTTCCGGGTCTCCAGGGTGGCCCCCTGATGCACGTCATTGCAGCCAAGGCTGTTGCTTTCGGTGAAGCGCTTCAGCCGTCGTTCAAGGACTACGCGGCAAAGGTGGTCGAGAATGCCAAAGCGCTTGCAGCAGTACTGAACTCTCGAGGGGCCAATCTAGTATCTGGCGGGACCGACACGCATCTCGCGCTGATCGACCTCACTCCACTCGGAATTACTGGCAAGGATGCAGACGAAGCGCTCGAGCGTTCAGGTATAACCTGCAACAAGAACGGTATTCCATTCGACCCGCTGCCGCCGGTCAAAACTAGCGGGATCCGTGTGGGATCTCCAGCAGGCACGACGCGCGGCTTTGGAACGGATGAATTCACTCACGTGGGGCACATGATCGCCGACGTGCTTGATGGACTTCGTAATAAAGGCGCAGCGGGGGACGGTGAAATTGAACAACGTGTTCGCGCTGAGGTTCATGAACTCTGCGCCCGCTTTCCGATATACGGGGCGTAGTGGAAATGGCTTCATTCAGCTGGAAACCTCAAATCGATTGGGACGGACTCGACGCATTCAAGTATGCAGACGAGGAAGAACTGGTTGCCTCGCTACTCGCTTCTACACCGCTCGATCTTATGGCGAGGCAAGAAGTTCATGTTGAAGCGGTCAGGCTTGTCCGGGGGGCTCGCCAGGCGGGAAAACAAAAGGGAGTTGTTGAGAGCTTCCTGCAGGAATTTTCCCTGGGCACACGTGAAGGCCTCGCACTCATGTGCTTGGCCGAGGCTCTGCTTAGGACACCGGATGCATCGACCCGCGACCGCTTAATCGCCGAGAAGATTGCATCGGCCGATTGGCATGACCACCTGGGAAATTCTGACAGCTGGTTCGTAAACGCGTCAACTTTGGGGCTCATGCTCACGGGCAAGCTGGTTGAGGTCGAGAGCGAAGCAAAGGCCAATTTGTCTGCCTATCTGCGGCGCATTGCAACTCGGCTTAGCGAACCCGTAATTCGACGTGCCGTCAGCACTGCTGTACAGATCATGGGCGGGCAATTTGTACTTGGGCGCACGATCGAGGAGGCTCTTAAAAGAGCCGAGCGAGAGGACTACCTTTGCTCCTTTGACATGCTCGGCGAAGGCGCGCGAACTGCGGCTGATGCTGACCGGTACGAGGAGATTTACGCATCGGCAATTGAGACAGTCGGCCAAAACTCGGACGGTGCGGGCCCTGAGCTGGGCCATGGTGTATCGGTCAAGCTTTCTGCACTTTGCGCACGGTATGAGGCCGTTCAAGAGGATGTCGTCTGGCGCGACTTATATCCAAGGCTTTTGCGGCTCGCAAAAATTGCCGCCCATTATGATCTTAACCTCGCGATTGATGCAGAGGAAGCGGATCGGCTTATCATTTCCCTCAAGCTCTTTGAGCGCCTCGCTGGAGAGCCGAGCCTGCAAGGCTGGAATGGCCTCGGGATTGTCGTGCAAGCCTACCAGAAGCGCGCCTTGGGCGTGCTAAAGCGGCTCAAGAAACTCGCTGAATTGAGCAAGCGTCGGATTATGGTTCGCCTGGTCAAGGGCGCGTACTGGGATACCGAAATCAAGCGTGCTCAAGTCTTCGGACGCGAAGAATACCCTGTCTTCTCGACTAAGCCAGCGACCGACTTGAATTACCTCGTGTGTGCCAAAGAACTGATTGCCGCCAGTCCTGTACTCTATCCACAATTTGCGACCCACAATGCCCACACCCTCGCAGCGGTCAGACACATGGCAAATGAAGCAGGCCAGACGATCGAGCACCAGCGGCTGCACGGAATGGGCGAGGCGCTCTACGAGGCGGCAAATCAGCGATACGGCAAGGTCAGGCTGCGGGCCTATGCACCTGTGGGCGGGCACGAGGAGCTACTACCCTACCTGGTTCGGCGCCTCCTCGAGAATGGAGCCAACACGAGCTTCGTCCACGCCTTGCTGAACGAGGCCATTCCTCCTGCGGATGTGGTTGCGGACCCCATAACGCTAGTCGAAGCCCACCCATCGCGACACCCGCGGCTGTCCTTACCAAGGGACATCTATGGCACGGACCGCTCTAACCCCCTCGGACGGGACTACTCAATTCTGGAGGCTGCAATGACGGCAGAAACTTACGCACTGGCAGCTCGCAAGCAGCGCTTCCGCGCCTACCCTATCATCGCCGGAGAAGCCCTGGATCGTTCGCCGGTGGAAGTGACCTCACCTGCAGATCGTTCTCTTATCATCGGCACGGTCTCGGCCGCATCTGCAGATGACGTCGAGACGGCTATGCAGGCAGCGGCCGAAGCGCAGAGGCACTGGAACAAGTTAGGCGGAACAGGGCGAGCAAAGGTCCTGCGCGCGATGGGTGATGCGCTTGAAGCTGAAATGGATAGGTTGGTAGCGCTCCTCTCGCTGGAAGCTGGCAAGACTCTCAACGATGGCGTTGCAGAGGTTCGTGAAGCCGTCGATTTCTGTCGCTACTATGCCTCTGAAGCCGAACGTTTGTTCGGTGCGGCGAATACCTTGCCCGGCCCAGCGGGAGAGACCAACCAACTGGAGTTGCACGGCAGGGGCATATTTGGCTGCATCAGCCCTTGGAACTTCCCTCTCGCAATCTTTACCGGCCAAATCACTGGTGCACTTGCTGCGGGAAATGCAGTCCTAGCCAAACCCGCAGCGCAGACACCCTTGATTGCCACAAAGGCCGTAGAGATCTTTTTTGCCGCAGGACTTGATCCAAAACTGCTCGCGTTTTTACCAGGCTCCGGTAGTGTCGTAGGCAATGCCATCGTCAATCATCCGGGCATCGCTGGTATCGCCTTCACGGGCGGTACCGAAACGGCTTGGGGCATAAATCGCCAACTAGCCGCGAGAAACGGACCTATCATACCGTTCATCGCCGAGACGGGTGGACTCAACGGGATGTTTGTCGATGGCACAGCGCTTAGGGAACAGGTGGTCGACGATGCAATCCTCTCAGCCTTTGGCTCGGCCGGTCAGCGTTGTTCGGCTCTAAGAATAATCTTCCTGCCGAAAGAAACTGCAGACGGCACGATCTCCGCCCTGAAAGGAGCCATGGACCAGTTGGTGATCGGCGATCCAGCATTACCATCGACCGATGTCGGTCCCGTTATCGATGGGGGAGCGAAGCGAGAACTGGAAGATCATTTGGCCCGACTGAACAAAGACGGGCTGGTCTTACACTCTTGCAAATGTCCGGAAGGTGGAGATTTCTTTGGTCCAGTGTTAGCTGAGATACCAGCAGCGGATTATCTCGAGGCTGAGGTATTCGGGCCGATCCTGCATGTTGTCCGATATGACCCTGCAAAGTTGCCGGAGACTGCGGCCAAGCTCGCATCGCGCGGATATGGCCTCACCCTTGGAATTCATAGCCGCATCGAAAGGTTCGTGGAAGAAGTCCGCGATCTCGTTCCTGCCGGTAACGCCTATGTCAATCGCGCAATGACGGGCGCTGTTGTTGGCGTTCAACCATTCGGCGGTGAAGGATTGTCGGGCACCGGCCCCAAGGCGGGCGGGCCCCATTCACTCTTCAGGTACTCAACAGAGCGTGCACTTTCCATCAATATTATGGCCCAAGGTGGAGACCCAAAGCTCTTAAGCCTATAACTAGCATGCCAGCCAAACTACCAATACTGCTTCTTTATTAGGCCAAGCTGGCGCCGAACATGTGCCGTGCGATCTTGACCGATTCCCGTTGGACTAGATCGGCAGTATTCGTGCCCGCCTTCGCTTCCTTCTGCACTGCTTCGGACTTCTCCTCCGTTAAACTCTTGCGCTTCATGTTGTCAGTCCTCGCGAAGGCACGACTTTAATCGCATCTGGAGGAAACTGCCCTCGGCAGGTCACGCGCGTCTTTTGTTTGTCAGATCGGTTAGGTGCTCGTCTGGGCAGATATCAGAGCTCTTGGGCGTCAACTAGTTAACGGCGGTTCTATCGCCGTTATCATTAGCTCCTTGAGCAGAGCAACAATGCGTCCTTCCAATTCATCGTCGATCCACATCTGCCGCTCGAGCGTCATGCCTCTAAATACAAAGCGCGCCAAAAACCGGAAGGTCTCGATGCGCTCTTCATCACCATTCTTCGCGCTAATAAATCTTGAACCAAAGCTAAGCCCTACAGCGTCGTCCAGCTTTGCCAATATCGGCGCAAGAGCCGCTTTAAGGTCAGGGTCGCTGCGGGCTGCCATCCACAGCTCGACCAAAACAACCGCCTCGGGCCCCCTGTAAATCTCGTAGGCTGAGTCGATCGTTTTCTCCACGGCGGTCTGAATGTCCGCCCTGACCGGAATCTTGAGCGCAGCGTTGTCGCGGAATCGACTGTAAACGTATTCCGCAACTGCCGTGATCAAATCTATCTTTCGATTGCCGAAGTGATGCTGAAGGGCTCCACGGCTGACGCTTGTACGTTCCGCGAGGAGTTGAGTCGAAAAACGAGAATAGCCAAGCTCTGCAATGAGTTTGACCGATTCAGTCAGCAGAGCATTTCTGGTCGTTACCCCTTGCTGCTCTGCAATCTGAAGCCATTCGTCCCGGCGCAATGCCACATTCGGTCCTCTTCTGGATAATCCTGTCTCATAGCACGGCAACCGCCGGACGCGCTACCGTCATCAGAATGTAACAATACATGCATAGTTGCATGTTCTAATGCATGTCGTTATGCGAGGTTCCTTATTGGTGTAGCTCCAGGGGGCTTGAATGGTCAGGTTTCATCAGAATTCGTCACGATCCGGGATGCGCGTCCGCTCCCTGCCCTTGGATTGGCCGGTTACTCTTCCGCCTCTTCGTGCAGCGGTTCTGGCTCTTGGTTTTATGACGCTGCTGATGTTCGCGGTGCTCACCCCACCGGCGAACGCGAAAGATACGTCGTCACCAACGGCGCGTCATACCGTCATGATCTCAATCGATGGTTTGCGGCCCGACATCTATCTCAACCCCGATCGTGAGCGGGTCAAAGTCCCCAACCTTATCAGTCTCCGGGATCGCGGCGTTCATGCCCAGAAAATGATCGGTGTCTTCCCCACCGTCACATATCCATCGCATACCACTATGGTAACGGGTGTTTCGCCGGCTCGGCATGGTATTCCAAACAACTTCCGGCCGGGCACGAGGGATTGGTATCTCAATGCTTCTGAAATCAAGGTGCCGACGCTTTGGGATGCCTATCGGCAGGCGGGGCGAACCACAGCAATAGTGACGTGGCCGGCGACTTACGGAGCCAAGGTTGATTGGCTAATCCCTGAAAATCTGTCGTTCGGCATCAACGATGTCCCAGGGAAGATTGCCGCTGGATCGACTCCTGGGCTGTTCCAGTCGCTGTCTGCCAAGACGGGGGTGTTCGAGATACCTGCCTTCGAGAAGCCCGACGCAGGTGAGAAGTTGGATCGGATGACCGCCGCCTTTGCTGCCGAGCTTATCAAACGTCATAGACCAAATCTTCTCCTTCTGCACTTCCTAGACGTTGATCATGTCATGCATGCGTCTGGACCGAACTCGGATGCTGCCCGTCATGCTGTCGAGCTAGTAGACCAGAACCTGGGTCTTATTCTGCAAGCCCTTCGTGATGCTGGGATCGAAGAACAGACTAATGTCATCATTGTGGGCGATCATGGATTTTTAGAAGTCCACACAAGTATCAATCTCGCCGCCTTGCTTAGTGAAGTTGAGGAAGGACCGCCGCCTGTTCGCGCGGTGATTGGCGGCGCCTCTGCTGGTCTTCACCCTGTTGTCGGGGCATCAGCTGTGCAAGTTCAAGACTTTCTTGAAAAGCTCCAGTCACTAATCGACAGGCGCTACCAAGGCTTGCTTCGTTACATGGCGAAAGCCGAGAATAACCGTGCTGGTGGGTTTCCTGGGGCAGTTGCAGCCCTCACTGTACCTCGGGCCGGCTATATGCTGTCCGAGCGTCCTGGAGCTCCCTTGCTGATTAAACTGATCGGTACCGAGGGTATGCATGGCTACGCTCCGGATCTGCCCGGCATGGAAACTGGCTTCATCGCCGCTGGACCCGCTTTCCGCATCGGATATCGCATGCCGGTGATGCGCATGCTCGACGTGGCGCCCACGCTTGCCATAGCCGATGGTGTGGACTTCGCCGCAGCTGAAGGCGTTGCAGTGCCGGGCATACTGCGATCGACTAGCCCTTCGAGCGGTAGTCTGACCGATTTCCTAATGGGCAACGGATCGCGCGAAAACAAGCGCTGATCTGGTTCAATCTAATTCTTATCGACATGAACCTTAGAATGGGGAGTTAGGACATGCAATCTCGTGCTTCAAAGGCTTTTCTGTTGGCTTCAACTTGCTGCGGTGTACTTTTAGCTAGTCCAGTTCATGCTCGAGTTGACGAAGCTCGAGCAGTTAGAGATCTGCAACCAGCGGAAAAGAAGGGTGAGATTGGCGCCGATGCCGGATCTGATGGTGATATCGTGGTTACCGCGCGCCGGACTGAAGAGCGGTTGCAGGATGTACCGATTTCGGTGGTTGTCCTGAACCAGGATCAATTGACTGATCGGAATATCATTTCTGCGCAAGATCTAGCCAATTACACGCCTTCTCTTTCGGCGAACACTGGCTTTGGTGGCGACAATACGACCTTTGCCATTCGTGGCTTCGTCCAAGACTATGGGACACCGCCCTCAGTAGGCGTCTATTTTGCTGATGTTGTTGCTCCCCGAGGCAGTGGTATCAGCTCGTTCCCCACGGGTGATGGTGCAGGGCCCGGAAGCTTTTTCGATCTACAAAACGTTCAGGTGCTGCGCGGCCCGCAGGGGACACTGTTCGGTCGCAATACGACCGGTGGCGCGATCCTGTTTGTCCCTCGCAAACCAACCGACACGTTTGGCGGATACATAGAGGGGAGTATCGGTAACTATGATTTGCGTCGTCTCCAAGGGGCCGTGAATCTGCCGATCGGCGACAATGCCCGATTTCGTATTGCTGTCGACCATCAAGACCGGGACGGCTTCCTTCGCAACTACACGGGAATTGGACCTGAAGACCTTGCAGATCTGCACTATACTGCGGTTCGTGGCAGCCTAGTCGTTGACCTTGGTGATAGCGTCGAAAACTACCTAATCGCGAATTACACAAATTCCCGAAACAATGGCACGATCCAAAAGCTGATTGATTGTGCTCCCGCGCTTGGCCAAGGGCCTTCATTTGCTTGCCCGCAATTAGCGGCAGAGCGTGCGGCTGGCCGTGGGTTCTATGATGTTGCAAGCCAATTGCCCGATCCCCGATCATCGCTCGAGCAATTCCAGTTCATCAATACAACGAGCTGGCGAGCGAGCGACCTAGTGACGATCAAGAACATCATCAGCTACGGGGAATCTGAGAGCTCCCTGCGGATCGCGCTGAATGGTGTAAACTGGCGGTTCGGGGGGCAGCCGTTGACCTTCCTTACGATCGGAAACGTCGCCGGCAAACCATCTTCTAGCCAGTCGACGTTCACAGAGGAGCTGCAGCTTCAGGGGAGAACTGCCGATGATCGACTCGAGTACCAGTTTGGTGGGTACTATGAAACCAGCAAGCCACGTGGCCAATCCGGCAACACTTTGTCGTCTTTATTGACTTGTACCGACTTTCTCAACTTGCAATGCAGCGATGCCATCGGAATCTCGCGGACGTCCGCCGCTGGAAATGCCTCGGCAATCAGAGTTGGCAATCTAAGCTCCACAATTGGCACGACTAGCAGTCGAACCATTGGCCTGTATGGTCAAGCCACCTATAAGCTGAGTGACTCAATCAAGGTGACAGGGGGACTGCGGTACACTTGGGATCGCAATGAAAGCACGACCACACGGGTAAGCTACCGCTTCCCAGTCTTGCCTCCGCTGACGGCTGCTCCGACCCAGATTTGCGTCGATACTTCGCTGACACCGTCGTGCACGCAAAGCCTCAAACAGGAGAATAGTGCGCCAACCTGGCTGATTGGTCTTGACTATACCCCCAGCGAAAACGCCTTGCTCTATCTCAAGTACGCTCGCGGCTATCGCTCCGGGGGGGTCTTCCCCACTGGGCCGATCGGCTATCGAACCTTCAAGCCAGAGCGTGTCGATGCGTACGAGGCAGGTTTGAAGACTTCGTTCGAAGGCGCTGTTCGGGGAACCTTCAATTTCGCAGCCTACTACAATGACTTCTCGGACCAGCAATTGCGCCTGGTATTTACCGCCGCCCCCGGTGCCCCTGTTGCCAGTGCCACAGGCGTTGTCAACGCAGGCAAATCCCGAATTTGGGGCTTCGAGACGGAAGGTTCGATCACGCCATTCCCGAACTTCCGTATTGAGGGGGCATATACCTATCTCAACACCGAAATCCGGAAGATCGTTCCGCTATCTATCTCGGACCCGAACTACAGAATCAACTATAGCATACAGCCTGGCATCCCACTGACGCTCTCACCGAAGCATAGTTTGACTGCTGCAGTCAGCTATCGCGTGCCCTTGGATGGAATAGGGCAACTCAAGTTTGGTGCCAGCTATGCCTACAAGAGCAGCAACATTGCCACTTACACTTTTGTGAACTCCCCCTTGGTTTCTGCATTTGGTAAAGACTACACCTATCTCCCCAGCTTAAGCCTGATCAATCTGAATGCTGGCTGGCAAAGCATTGGTGGCTCGAACGTGGACCTCGACTTGTTCGTTAACAATCTCACGAACAAGAAGTACTACAGCTATTATGGTGCAGGTGCAGGCCAAGGCGTCCAGACGGCAATTCTCGGTCAGCCGCGATTTTATGGCTTGCGGTTGCGATACCGATTTGGCGCAGAATAAGCTTCCGCTCACATGCGAGCTTGCTGGCGCCCAAAGCTGCGATACTTTGGGCGCCTAATCCTGATCGATGTTTGCATTTACCTTCGGGGATGATGCGTTCCTCACAGGTAGATTGTGATCTGCCCCTTCTGAGTGGCCCATTTTCTATTCTAGAAAGGGCCACAAAGGAGGAATGGAATGGCGAGGAAGAACAGCCGGAAGATATCATCGGCAAGCTGCGTGAAGCGGAGATCGTGCTGGCGCAGGGCGGAACGGTTGTCGATGCGTTCCGGCGGATCGGCGTTACCGGACAAAGCTATTACCGCTGGCGCAAGGAGTATGGCGGCTTGAAGATAGATCAGGCTTGGCAGATGTAGAAATTAAAGAGGGAAAACGCTTAGATGTACGGGCGGCATCAAACCTAGATGCTAACTCCTTCACCGCTTCAATCAACACACCGATAAGATTGCCGTAAGCAACCGCCGACAGCCCATCGCCATTTGTCACCACAGCCTCGGGAACCACCTCCTGTAATTCCTGCGCTATCACACCCACACCAGCCATACCGGTGTCGGTCCGCGTGTAGCGAACCCCGCGCATCCGCTTGACAAGCTCAAGCGCACCACTGATCGTCTCTACGTCTGCCTTGAGCGAAGCATCGGAATAGGCAGTAATGTCGCCACTCGCGGTGATCGTACCGTTCACTGAAATCGAACCCGTGAAGCTCTCACCGGCCTTGTTTGCCGGTGTGTACCCGAGGGTGCCGGTCACATCTGCGGAGGCAATCGAAGCACCGTTCGTGACCCGGCCTTTGGCATCGACTGTCACCTTGGTGTAGGTACCGGCGGTGACGCCCGAGTTCGCGAGGGTAGTGGCGAACGAGAGAGCAGCCGATCCGTCAAATGCGGCGCTGGTGCCGCTCACGTCGCCGGTCAGCGCAATGGCCCGCCCGGTTGCCCATTTGGTCGCAGTTGCGGCATTCCCAGTGCAGGATCCCGAAGAACCGGTGATCGAGCCGCCGCTTGTGATGTAGCCGCTCGGATTGGTCGAATTGTAGGGCGTGAAGCCAATAGCGGTCGTGACCATTGCCGAGGTGAGATTGCCGAACCCCACCTGCACCACACTGCCGCCAGCCGTTTTCGAATAGAGCTTCTGATCGGCCAGGTTGACCGCCAACTCTCCCGCCTGAAGCGAACCGGCCGCAGGCACGCTCGAGGCGGTTGATGACCGTTTGAGCAAGATGGTGTTCGCCATCAGAACGTTCCCCCATCAAGGGTGATGCCGTCGATCGAGCCACCGGTGATAGCCACCGAACTTGCTGCCTGCGTCGACATGGTACCGAGCCCCGCGATGTCGGTATTGGGAATAGTGGCAGAGGCCGTGAATGCGGCGGTGCCGTTACCCTTGAGATAGCCGGTCAGCGTGGCCGCGCCCGAGCCGCCTTTGGCCACACCCAATGTGCCGCCAATGTTGCCGAGGGTCAGGTTCGCCTCGTTAACGTCGATCGTCGGATTGCCAGCAACCCCATCGCCATTGGTGACCGCAATCTTGGTTGAACCGGCCGTTAGCGTTCGCCCAGCAACCGTTCCGGATCCAGTGCGGGCAATGATACCATTGGTGGCAAGGTTGTGCAGGGCGAGGGCCTGACCAGTAAGTCCGACACTGTCCGCAGCGACGGTAATGCCGGTACCTGCCCCGACATCTATAGTGTTCCCGGTCTTGGTGAGACCATTGCCGGCGACCACCTGACCCGCACCGTTGAACTGGACGAACGTAATCGCGGTGGTGCCGAGCGTGCCGCCTGCGTCAACGGTGCAGAGATAGCCAACATCGGCATTCACCGTTCCTTGCTCGACGAAGAGGTAGGCCGAGACATGCTCATCCCAGGTCGAGAGATCGACCGCACGGACCCAGGCACCGGCGGCAACCACATAGACACCGTTGGCGGACGTCGCGGTCTGGTCCTTCACCAGCACGCGGTCGCCTGCCACCAGTGCCACCCCGTCGATGGTCA
>JACCDJ010996698.1_pt1 | contig 35203 bp, 42 predicted proteins | sample 7444481 | NCBI WGS metagenome assembly JACCDJ01 (sample SAMN15323435, study PRJNA562643) | freshwater metagenome | isolation source: river surface water | place: USA:Blue River Watershed | collected 2017-08-15
GAAGTTAGTAAAGACACCATCATCGGACAGACCAAGAAGATGGGTTCAAGCCTTGACTGGTCGCGCTACGCCTTTACCCTCGACGATGCACGCTATACCGCCGTAATGACCGCCTTTGTACGGATGTACGATGCTGGACTTATCTATCGTGGCGCCCGCAGTGTGAACTGGGACCCAAAGATGCAAACGACAGTGTCTGACGATGAGATTGAACACGTCGAACAGAAAGACCCGTTCTACTACTTCAAGTACGGACCGTTTACGATTGCCACCGTACGACCGGAAACGAAGTTTGGTGACAAGTACGTCGTGATGCATCCCGATGATGCGCGGTACAAGGAGTATACCCATGGGCAACAAATTGAGGTGGAGTGGATTAACGGCCCAATTACCGCCACTATCATCAAAGACGAAGCAGCAGACCCAGAGCTCGGTACTGGTGTAATGACCATTACCCCATGGCACTCACAGGTAGACTTTGAAATTGCTGAACGTCACGGGCTCGACAAGGAGCAAGTTATCGATGAGCGCGGCATCCTCCTCCCAATCGCTGGCGAATTCGCTGGGCAACACATCAAGAAAGCCCGTGCGGCCATTATTGAAAAGATGCAGGCAAAAGGGCTGGTAGAAAAGATTGACGAGAACTACGTGCACAGTATCGCGACCAACAGTCGCGGCGGCGGCACCATCGAGCCTCAGATTAAAGAGCAGTGGTTCATCAATGTGAACAAAGAGTTCACCATGGGTCACTCTGAGGTACCAGGTGTAGCAGAGGGCGACACGGTAACCCTCAAGTCACTGATGATTGCCGCAGTGGAGAACGGCGGTGTCGCTATCTTCCCTGACCGTTTCAACAAAACGTATTTCCACTGGATTACCAACTTGCGCGATTGGTGTATCTCACGACAGATTTGGTACGGACACCGTATCCCTGCCTGGTTTAAAGATGGCGAGGTGAAAGTACAGATTGAGAACCCAGGCGAAGGCTGGCAGCAAGACCCTGACACCCTCGACACCTGGTTCTCGTCTGGACTCTGGACCTTCTCAACGCTTGGCTGGCCTGCAAAGACGCCCGACCTTGAAACATACCACCCAACCACCGTCCTTGAAACTGGCTACGACATTCTCTTCTTCTGGGTAGCACGTATGGTCCTCATGAGCACCTTCCACCTTGGCCAGGTACCGTTTAAGAATGTGTACCTCCACGGGCTCGTGCGCGATGAGAAAAATCGCAAGATGAGCAAGAGTCTCGGAAACACCGTTGACCCACTCACGATGATTGAGAAGTACGGTGCTGACGCAACCCGTCTCTCACTAATCATTGGGGCTGCTCCGGGTAATGACGTCCCGCTCTCGGAAAACCGCGTGAAGGGATACAAAAACTTTGCCAACAAAATCTGGAATATCACCCGCTTCATCTTGACCCACACCAGCGATATGGATGCTGGCAGTACCGCACCAAAGAGTGCTCGTGACGAAGAGATTTTGGCTGGCCTCCGGAGCGCGGTGGCAGACGTCACTGGAGAGATTGAACGTTTCAACCTCTACCTCGCCGGTGAGAAAGCCTACCACTACGTCTGGAGTGAACTGGCAGACGTTATCCTTGAAGAATCTAAGCCAATCCTCGCTGGCGAAGACAAAGAGGTGCGCGCAGCACGGCAAGCTGTGCTGGCAGAGTGCCTCACGACCTCACTAAAGCTCCTCCACCCTTTCATGCCGTACGTGACCGAAGCTATTTGGCAAGAACTCCCGCGCCACATGAAAGACACTGATATACTCATGGTAAGTAGCTGGCCAAAAAGTAGTACAGACTAGGTTAGCGTGCGCAACACCACCGACACCACATGGGCCGGTGGTGTTTTGTATTTTGTTCAATGTGTGTTATAATTTGAGAAGCAACAAGAAGGAGTACACCCCATGCCGAGCACAGTGCACAACAGTGAAATTCTTTATTTCTGTGACGGCTTCCTCTCACTCCAGCTGGGCAAAATCCAGCTGAAAGTGCGGGCGAGCTTTGAGGAAGAAGGGCCGTACGGTGGCACATTCACCGGAACAGTTGATGACGGCCCCGTAGCCCTGCTTATGAAGACAGTGATTGTGACGAGCCCTGACCTCATTCGGGCCCGCACACACTTCAAGCCGACTCCCCGACCGACAACCCGCCCCTACTACTGATACATGTTCATGAGGCCAGACCCAGCACACGTTGTGCTGGGTTTTTTAGTTGCATTCGTGGCCCATCTCCGCTATATTCAGAAAAGAAATCAGTACAACAATACGGGGGGACATCGCCATGCATAGGCCACTGATTGAGCCGTGCTGCAAATTCTACTACTGTACAGGTATTATCTTTAATAACGGCAGGTTTTCCTTTAGCTGGAAGAATATACGTTTCTATGGATGCAACGGTACCTGGGAATCACACGCTAGCAGCGTTCGACTTGAAGGCGTACTGCGAGAGCCGACCGACCTGCGGGGCGTGACCATACAAATTGAAGTGCTGCGCGATAGGAGCAGAGGCTACTTTACCGTAAGTCACCAATCACGACTTCCATCGGAAAAATTTAGTTTGCTCATACTTGAGCATCGTACCCGAAAGATACACCCAGTAATTGCTCGAATTGAGTTTATCGATCAACAGAATCTTCAGCTTGCAACATCGCCGACAGAGCGACTCATTATGACGCGTAATCGCCGACAGAAGCATACTGACACCTGGGGTCCGCGTATCTTCCATGGACTCATGACCGGAGTTGGTCCTGTCACCATCTATGTATAAAACCAAAGGCAATGCACTCTGCGTTGCTTTTTTTGGTGCACAGCTATGCGACGGGTCAGCCATGGCAGCCTGCTACAATATATGGACATGGAATCAACCTACTTTGCGATAGCGTTTTTGGGCGGACTCATCCCTGCCCTCTTTTGGTTATGGTTTTGGTTACGTGAGGACCGTGAACGTCCAGAACCATACCTACTCATCGCGCTGGCATTTATTGGCGGTATGATGGTAGTACCTATCGCACTCCCACTCCAAAAACTTGCAATGGAGTACTACCAAGGTGACAATCTCATTCTCATTTGGGTAATCATTGAAGAACTCCTTAAGTACGCGGCCGCGCTTATTATTGTGCTATGGAACCGAGCAGTTGATGAACCAATTGACCTTATTATTTACATGATTGCGATTGCACTTGGATTTGCAGCCCTGGAAAACGCCCTCTTTATTTTCAACCCACTTGTTTCGGGCGACCTCACAAATTCACTCTTGACGGGTAAATTCCGGTTCATTGGTGCTACCTTGCTCCACGTACTTGCCTCAGGGACAGTTGGTGTCTTCCTTGCTTTGGCCTACTACAAGAGCGCTCTCCAAAAGCTTTGGTGGGGCACGTTCGGCCTCATCATAGCGGTCATCCTTCACGCCCTCTTCAATTTCTTTATTATGGATGCAAGTGGCGGCACCATTCTCGGCGTCTTCCTCTTTGTTTGGATGGGACTCATGGTGCTCATGCTTATTTTTGAAAAGGTAAAAATACTTGAAGCCGAACACCGGCCAGCAGAAACCAGGCGTACCTAACGAGTATTTATTCAGGTACAACCCTGAACATTCTCCTAAAATGCAGTACAATATACACATACGTGCTCATTAACCGTACCTAAAAATTATTCCGATGAAAAAACCAACTTTTCTTGAACGCCTTACTGGCGCTGTCCAAGCCGACAAATACGACGATGTGCTCGATGAGGCACATGAGTTTGGTGCGGAAGATGATGTCGCCGTCAGTCACTACGAAGACGACACAGAGTGGAATGGCAACGACGCCCACCACGAAGAGCCTCAAGAAGGCGAGCTCCCCGTTGATATGTACCATACGGGCGATGCCATCATCATTCGTGCACTCGTGGCCGGAGTTTCACCAGATGACTTAGACATCGCTATCACACGCGACATGGTAACCATTAAAGGGCGACGCGAAGAGTACCAAGAAGTTGGTGACGAGGACTACTACCACCGCGAACTTTTCTGGGGCTCATTCTCTCGCACCCTCCTCCTCCCTGAAGAAGTACTCATCGATGAAGCTGAGGCACAGGAAAAGCACGGTATGCTCGAAATTAAACTTCCAAAAGTAGATAAGGAGCGCAGTACACGCCTGAAGGTACGAACAAACATCGTTCAAAAGTAGTACCCAAACAAAAAACCACCGCAGCGGTGGTTTTTTGTTTGAGTGGTTACTAGCGCAAAATTTCTGTAGTTGCTGGTAGCCTCGCCTCGATTATTTCCATATCACCGTTTGAGACGGCGTTACCACGGACATCGAGCAAGGTGAGCTTTTGCAGGTTACCAAGCTCATGCGGTAACCCAGTGAGGTCGTTATTGGAGAGATTGAGGATACGAAGTTCGCTCAGCTGGCCCACCTCAGCTGGAAGACCGGTGAACTGATTACCACTCAGGTCTAGGACCTGGAGCTGTGGCAGTAGACGAATTTCTGCCTTGAGTGAGCCGGCTAGACCGCGCCCAGACAAATCGAGTACTTGCGACATTTCTGCCAGTGCAATACCGTCGTACACGGTGATTTGCTTGCCTCCAGTCACAACTGGTGACGTTGTCGTTGAAACAGGTTCTGGCACCACCGCTGCGTCTACAGCGAGTTCTTCAGTAGTTGATTCGGGTGCGAGCACATCAGGGTAGTACTGCATTCCCACCAGTGCCGACACGACACCGATGATAAAGGCGAACAAAATATAGATAGCCATAGATTCATAGTACGCTCAATCGAAGATAGCACAAGGAACACGCTTGAGGGGCCGGTATGAAACGGCACCTTACGCAATAAACGCCCGGTACGCCGGCTCCTGCATGACAGCATGGGCCACACCACACACTAAAAGTACACGCTTCCCTTCCGTCAACTCAGTGAGCACTTTAGTGACCATGGTGCGATCGCGCAGCACATCAGCCGTCGCGGAGATAGTATTGAAAATAGTGAAGTCATTATCGTGCCGCGTCACTGCCCGCGGATCTGTGTATGAAAATGCTCGTTCGTAGTTATGCAGTACAAGATCACGTTGCAGCACGGAAACAGCGTACCTGAGAATATCTGCAGCATCGTAGGTTACATCCAGCCACTTAGTTGCCTGTCGAAATTCATCCATGAACGGCTCGATATAGACATCAAACGAAAGGCTCTCCCCCTGGGCAATGTACTGCGGCAGTAAGCGCAGTACATACCAGGTGACCACATCGAGCTTAGAGAACCCGAGACTGAGCACATACGAGAAGAGTATGTCATCGGCTGGCTCTACTGGTTGCCAAGCAATACCTCGTCGTACCGCGTGCACGACTGCGTACACCGCTTCCCCGCCGCGGGCAGCTGCAGCTTCGAGGGTTAATCGAGGTAGGAGCTCACGACCAAGTGCCTCTTTAAAATCACTATCCATTCCCTCAACACAGACACTGTCAAACGGAACATGAGCAAAAATAGAATCAAGTAGTGAAAACGCCGGGTGTTCACGCTCGTGCACATGGTTCACACCTACTACCGTCACACTGCCGCCAGTAGCAGCAAGTTGGTAGGTATAGGGCACTTCGTGCTCCATTTCCACGTACGCTTCTATAGGGATGATATGTTCAAGAACTGATGGAATTGTCCTCATGCGTAAAAAGTATAGCACTTCCGGTACGTGGTTATTTGAGCTCTGTGCTCTGCTGTTTGGTATTGCTAAGGAGGTTTGGAAGCAGGCTCGGTCACAGGTTACTAAGTATAATTTAGCTTCGCAAAATTCTACTAAGTACCTGCGACCCCGGCTCGCTGCTTCGTCGCCATGAAGGCTCCTCACATCGCTGCGCCTTTCGAGCCTGCCCGTAACGTGCGCAGGTGCGGTGCTTGGAAGCAGGCTCGGTCACGAGTTACTAATTATTTTATATCGCTTCGCTCATAAACTAATAAGTACTCTCGACCCCGGCTCGCCGGCCCAAAGGGTCCCCGGCTCCGCCTTTCGAGCCTGCTTCCAAGCTACATATAGCAACAAACCCGACACATACGTGTCGGGTTTGGCTATATGTGCTTGGAAGCAGGCTCGAACTGCTGACCCTTCCCTCTTCAGGGGAATGCTCTACCAACTGAGCTATCCAAGCGGGTTTTGCCCATAGGCAAGTGCCGGCCATTGTACCTTGTTGGCTGGGTTTTTTCAATGGTTAGGGCTGTTCCTTGATAAAGCGCTCCAGTACCTCAAGATTTGAGAGTGACTCGAGGCGCTCAAGTGCGCCGCCATATGAACTCTCCATCGAAGCCAAGTAGGGTGCAATAACGTAGAAATAGAGCAAAAACGGCAAACCGAGGAATATACCGTAGAAAAGGACCCGCAGCCAAAACCCCCAAACGGCATTGCGATGGAGTTTGTGGAGCAAACGATTGTTCTCTTCTAAAAGCTCAGTATTTCGCTTGAGCATTTGCTTCATTTCGGCATGTTCAGCTTCGGGATGCATATACGTAGATTATATCACTACACAACAGCATAATATGCTACAGTAGTGCTCAAAACTGCCTCTGTAGCTCAATGGATAGAGCTACCCCGTCCTAAGGGGGAGATCCTGGTTCGATTCCGGGTGGGGGCACACGCACGTAATACAATCTTGACCAAAGAATACTATAGTGCATAATTTTGCCAGTTTTAACTTGGGAGTCATGCGATGTACCTTGAAGCCCTGCACTTCATCCTCGGTATAACCACCGGCAGCCTGCTTTACCATCATATACGCGGTCCTGACTGGAAGGTCTTTGTGAACGTTGCAATTGACCGGGCGGTTGTCATTCTGCTCTTTGTGCTTGTAACATCAATGTTCTAATTATATTCACGTATCACACAGCACACCATCAAGCTTGCATTGTTTGCAAGCTTTTTTGTTACATATTTTTTGCCCCCTTTACACCCCTCCCTATCAAAGGTATAGTTTGCGCGGATTTGAACCTACGGAAAGGGTCACCCATGATTGTCTATCACGCTACAAAGCGTCAAGAAAATCTCGCCATGATTCTTGCTACTGAACAACTGTTGCCCGGACGAAACGTCGGTGACGGCCAGACTCGGTACGTCCACCTGTCGAAAACTCCCTTTGTTGCCGGATCGTATGCGCTTGATGTGATTGGGCCCGACACCAACGAAGCGTGGATCATTACCTGTGACATACCAGATGACACCGTCTTACTTCCTGATCCAAGTGGTGAAGGTGAAGTGTACGATGGAGAATGGGTAGTCCACGAAGGACCACTCATGGTACGTGTCATTAGCCTCAAGCATGTACCAAATGTACAGCAGTGGGAAGCACAGACCACCCGACTAGTGTCTTAATACGACAAACCCCACACGAAACGTGCGGGGTTTTTTAATCTCCGGTGATAATCAACTACGCAGCCAACAGCTCTGCAATTTTCGCTTCATCAAAACCAACAATCACATCATCACCAATCTGGATGACCGGGACACCCATCTGACCGGTAATGTCGATCATTTCTTTACGCTTATCGAGATCAGATGCAACATCATGCTCAGTGTACGCCACACCATGCTCGGTAAAGTAATCTTTCGCCATATGGCAGAAGTGACACACGGGAGTACTGTAAATAGTTACTGTTTTCATTGTTTCAATGACTTACGAATTTTAAATTGCGACAATGCTACCAGTATACAACACAGGGAGCGGGAATCGCGAACTACTAGAGTAGTATACACCCTGGGGTATACTAGCGCCAGAACTGATACCACGGGTGCTTCTCTACTGGCGTCGCCACTGCTTCGGGCGGCAAAGGGGGCTCACCAGTTAGAATAACCACCTGCTCCCCTGCTCGTGCCACATCAAAGTTCTTACGAATTTCTTCTTCAACACCGCGCGCCCCCTCGAGATACTCTACTCGCTCATTGAGCTCCACTTCACGGGCCTTAAGCGCCGCCAACTCTTGCTCTGCCGCAATACTACGCGCAGCCATTTCTCGCTCTACCTTGAAACGCTCTACAACACTCACCAAAAGGAGCACCGCCAGTAGCGAGAGAACTATGAGTACTGGACGAGAATACCACCAGCCAACCCATCGATTTTGCTTTCCAAACTGCATATAAATTGTGCTATGATTGTAGCACTTTTAGCAGAATTTCGGCATATATATGAGTTTTTTATTCCACAAACGTACCAAGAACACTATTAAATGGATCTGGACTGTGATTGCAATAATCATCATCCTCAGTATGGTGTTTGCCTACTCGGGCAGTGGCGCGATGTTCTTCTAGTCGTACCTGCAAAAAAATCCAAACAAAAAGGTCGACGCTAGACGTCGACCTTTTTGTAATGGTACTATTCATCTTTTATCATCTTCATAAACACATCAGGCGAGATGTGAACCTTGCCGCGAGCCTGCATCTTCGCTTTCCCCTTCTTCTGCTTATCGCGGAGCTTATTCTTACGAGAGATGTCGCCACCGTAAAGGTACCCAGCTACGTCTTTCTGAATGGCTGAAATCTTCCGTGACGCAATAAAGCGGCCCATCGCCTTGGTTTGAATCTTGATGATAATCTGCTGGCGCGGGAGGGTGTTAGCGAGTTTTTCCACGACCGCTTTAGCATCTACCTCAACGCGACGAATACCAACTACCCGAGAAAAGGCTGTTACCACCTCATCGTTAATATATACATCGAGTCGTGCTACAGCAGCCCCGCGCATTTCAGCAATTTCATACGAGAGTGAGGCGTACCCACTACTAATGTTTTTGAGCTTATCAAAAAAGCCACGCATCAGTTCACGAAGCGGAATCTCAATCGTTAAGAGTGTGCGCCCATCACCAAAGAGCTCAGTATCAATCACGCTCGATTCATGATCGAAGAGGAGGTTCATGACCGGACCCATGTAATCACCCGGCATGATGATTTGCCCTAACACCCACGGCTCACGAATGGTTACGTGCTGCCCTGAATCTGGGAATCGTGAAGCGGCATAGACCGACTCAACTTTCCCGTCCGGCCAGGTAACTTCGTACGAAATTGATGGTGCGGTAATAATGAGCTCAATGTTGAACTCGCGACGCAAACGCTCAGTCACAATCTCCAAGTGGAGCATGCCCAAAAACCCACAGCGGAAACCACGGCCGAGAACCCCTGAAGACTCTTCTTCGTACGAGAGTGAGGAGTCAGACAGCTTCAGGCGATCAAGCGCTTGACGGAGCAGCACAAAGTCATCCTGCCCCTCAGGGAATACCGAGGCCCACACAACCGGCTTCGCTTCTTGGTAACCAGGAAGCGGCTCAGCGTTTGTGCGTACCTCCATCAGGGTGTCACCCACACCAGCTACACCTGCCTCTTTGATACCCGTTACAACGTACCCAATCTCACCCGCCTCAAGAATACCGGTCGGCACTTCGCTCGGTGAGAGGATACCGACATCGAGCGCCGTAAAACTCTTGCCACTGTTTGCAAACCGTAGGGTGTCACCTTTTTTCACAACGCCATCAACCACTCGCTGGTACACAATAATTCCCCGGTGATTCGAGTAGGAGAAGTCAAAGACAAGACCTCGATACGGCGCCTTGGTGTCGAGCGTCGGTGGTGGAATTCGCTCGCAGATAGCATCAAGGAGCGCTGGTACGCCAGCCCCCGTCTTTCCAGAGACGGTCAAAATGTCATCAGGGTCGCAGTCGATAATACCCATGATTTCCTCCTTCACATCGTCGATACGTGCGTGAGGTACGTCAATCTTGGTCAAAACCGGAATAATCTTGAGGTTGTGATCTTTGGCCATCTGGAGCGTCGTCAGTGTTTGCGCTTGAATCCCCTGTGTACTATCGACGAGCAGAAGTACCCCCTCCACCGCGTTAAGCGCTCGACTAACTTCGTAGGAAAAGTCGATGTGTCCGGGAGTATCAATAAGATTTAAAATATAGGAAACACCACCCTTCTCGTAGAGCATACGAGCTGGCTGCATTTTGATAGTAATTCCCCGCTCTCGCTCGAGCTCCATTGAATCCAAGACCTGCTCCTTCATGAGGCGGGCCTCAACAGTCTTTGTCACCTCGAGCATACGGTCAGCCAGTGTAGACTTACCGTGGTCAATGTGGGCGATAATACTAAAATTGCGAATCTGCTTTTCCATATGTGTTGCGGTACTCTACACGAAAAAGGGCCTAAAGTACATCGTCCTGGACGGTGACCACTTCAGTTTTCTTGAGTCGCCCATGGAGTGAAAGACCGATTTCTCTGAGCTCAGGGGCTTGCGTGACGTAGTAGGTTGCAATCACGCCCAGCACACCCATAACGCCCCCCATAAGCCCATGGAGAAGGACACCGATAAACGCCTCTGGATTGATACCAAACACAAAGAAGTTGAGGGCTACGTAGGCAGAGAATCCCCCCACCAAGCCAGCTGCAATCGCTCGAAAGAACGGCAGGATAAGCTCGCCAAGCGGTAACTCAAATTGACGAGCAGCGTAGAAGAGCATGACGGCTGTCTGAAACAGCATACCGAGACTGTACCCGGCGGCAATTACAATCACCTCAGAGCCTGGTACCGATGCGATGCGGAGCCACGCATTGATTGCTTCATACATTGGTACGGCGCTTCCGTACGTGGCATAGAGCGAGTAGGTAGCGACAATCGTTACGAACGTACCCCACAGCGCCACCAAGAACGGCACCCTTGTGAAGCCGCCGGCATAGAACGTCCGAACAATGAGGAGATTCACTGCCTGCGCGACGAGCGAGACTGCAAGTATTGCCATCACCGCTGCGGTTAAACGGGTATCAGCCCAATCGAAAGACCCACTACCAAGCACAACACGTACCATTTGTGCCCGGAGCACAATGATGAGTCCAATGATCGGGACTGACCAAAATATCAGGTGCCGGAGCGCGGTCATAACATGGAACTTAAACTCGTCACGTTTACCCGACGCAAATAAATCAGCCAGAAGCGGAAAAGCAGCAATCGAGTAGCTCGCACCAATAACGGCGAGTGGTACTGACTGTAGGTTATACGCAAACTGGAACACTGCTACCGAGCCTAGTGCCATGAGACTCGCAATCGCGACCAGCGCCATGAGTGACACTTGATGGAGTGCCAGGGTTAGTGCCCGCGGGATAGAAACTGCGAGCACCTCCCTAAGTGTTGCCAGTGATGGCCGCAGTACCAATCCAAAACGCAGCTCACTCATCGCTACGAGCGGCCACTGCACTGCAAGATGCGCAAGTGCTCCTATGACAACACCATAGCCAAGTCCAGCAGTACCAAAGATTGGGTACAAGTACGCAATACCGATGATAATGCCAATGTTGTACAGGAGCGGACTTATCGCATAGAGCACAAAGCGATGACCAAGCTGGGTAATTACACCAAACAAACTCGAGATACCAAGGAGCAGTGGCTGGAGCAAGAGTATACGGAGCAGCAGAACAATATCGCTCGTGTAGTCAACGAGGCCGGGAGCAATGAGTGGCACTAGGTACGGCGCAGCCACAAATACTGCCCCAGCAAGCACGATGTACGCTACGAGAAACAAACTGGCTACTTCACTTAAAAGTTGTCGTGCCTCACTACTATCACCCCGCTGTAGCCGTGATGAAACGAATGGAATGAGTACGTAGACTGAGAGCATTGATGCAAACAGCACGTACAACAAGTCCGGAATTCGAAACGCAGTGTAGTAGATATCGAGCTCAACACCTGCCCCAAACTGGTGCGCGAGGAGGCGATCACGAACAAGGGCGAGTATTTGCGAGCCGAGGGTAAATAACGCCAAAAGGTACGCGGCCTGATGGAGACCGCGTACCTCTTGGTACATCATGCGTATAACCCGCTTCACCATAGACTACTCTACCGGTGCCGCTTCACCTTCTTCAACTGGGTTGACTGGTGAAATGAGAGACGTTTCTGGTGCTTCGGTCGTGGTTACTGTTCCATCTGCACTATCTACTGGCGAATCTGTCTCCACTACTTGTTCACTAGTGCTCGCAGTCGAAGCTGACTCGAACTGACGACCTGAGCGAATGTCATTCAAGAGACTCTCTACCTGCTGGTTACCTGGATTGAGGCTTAGGACAACTTCAAGCTGCTCCACTGCTGCGTCACGATTATCTTTCTCCAGGTATCCGAGAGCTAAGAAGTACCGTGCGTTTGCATAGTTACTATCAAGGGCAACTGCTCGCTCAAATGCCACGATTGCCTCATCGAGCTTCTGATCAGATGAGAGGAGCACACCGAGCTGGTAGTACCGCGCTGGGTTATTTGGCTCAAGCGAGATAATTGACTGTGTTGTAGCAATTGCATCAGCCACCTTCCCTTCTGCAACATCAATCTGTGTAAGGAAGAAGAGTGCATCGGTATAGTTGTTCTTGAGATTTACTGCTTCAGCAATCTTAGCTCGTGCCTCAGGGACGCTACCGGTACGTGCGAGAAGCTGCGCTTCGAGGAGTGCGTACGATGGGTTTTTTGGATCTTGCGCTCGGGCGGCGTTGTACGCGTCACGCGCACGATCACGTGCCCCATCAACTCCGGCTGCTGCCAAAACACTAAAGATTCCGCCGAGGGTTGAGGTATTGAGTGGGTCGGTTGGATCAATCCCTACGGCTTCTTCTGCTGCATTCACGCCATTGGCTGCTGCCAACTGGAACTCTTGCTGCTGTTCTGGAGTTGGTTCGGCTACCCCGATGAGCGCGTTCATTTTTGCGAGCTGGAAGAGCGCAATCTGGCGAGCAAATTGGTCACTCTGAACCATGGTAAATGACTGCGCGATGCGCTGCTCAACTTGTTCAAGTGTAGTACTACCATCGAGACCACTGACTGCTCCAGCGAACGTGTAGACTGCCGCGTAGTGGCGACCGACGTAGTAGAGTGAACTTGCTGAACCAACAATGACGAGCATGATGATTCCAACGAGTACAAAACCTGCTCGTCGATTCTGTTCAATAGACCAGGTGAAGATACGCTCTTTGGTGAGTGCAGCTCCAGCAGCGCACGTAATACCGGTAAAGAGCGCCGTCAAAAGGAGCACGGTAGCTCCCGGTGTGTAGACAAACGACATACCCCAAAGGTAGGTTGCCGCCACAAATGATGATGTTCCAATGAAGTACCAGAACTTATCAGGCATAGACACCTTGAAGAGCATGCGGAGCCCTGACCAGACAAACAGTACGAAGAAGGCAAGCCAGGCAAAGGCACCAAGCACACCAGTAGTTACGAACTGTGATGTGATGTAGCCACTTCCGGTTACGAAGTCAGTAGACCAAAAGATAGTCTCATTGAGTGACTGATCCTTATAGAGACGCCATGCATCAACAAACTTATTTGGACCAATACCAACGAGGGCATTTTCTTGGTACGTCTGGCGAGTGATATCGATAGTCGCTTCAAGAGACGGGCGCACCTCAACGTAGGTGATGCCTGAGATTTGTGACACAGCGCCACCCACAACAGTGCCGCCAATTACAAAGATGAGTGAGAACACAAACACTACAGCACTCACAACCACTGACGAAACAGCGATATTTGGCTTATTACCAAAGGTTGGACCAGCCGCCATGAGTCGATCTTTTGTGAGAGCGTACATCAGTACCATGAGACTGACGAGCGCCAACACCAACCACACCGCAAAGAAGTTCACGACTGCCAGCATGATAAGTGACACCCCTACCACCGCTGAGAATAAGCCACGACCCATTTTGGTCAGCGGCAACTGTTCGAGGGCTACGAGCGAAATGAGAATAGTTAGCCCGAAGAAGAGCGCAAGATCGTTCCATCCACCGAATACAGAATTAGTATTACTGGTGAAGACGCCAAACGTCAAAAAGTCTGCGCCAAATACAATTCGTAAAAACTGGAACAAACCTAAGATAACTGCACTTCCCGCCAAGGCGATGTAGGTGCGCATGATAAAGGTTTTGTTCTGCCCCAAAATTGAAATGAAGCTTGCTATCAAGGCAATCAATCCGACGAAGAGTGCACTATGTACACCCATGTTGTCACCGATGATGGCGTCATACATGTCTCCTGAAAGTAAGGCCGAGACAAATGTCGCGAGCGTTACTGCCCACAACGCAAAGAGTGGCCACGCTTTCACGATTGCAATCTTTCCCGATCGCAAAACTGATAAACTGAAAAAGATAACTGCAATGAGTACCGCCAAAACAATGAACAATGTTTTGGTGTAATCAAATGGTGCGTACGCGACTGGTAAAAAGAGCAACGGCAATAAACCAAAGGCTCCAATAAAAACGTTATACGCAATACCGCGCAAGGTTGTTTCAATACTGTCGACTGATCGTGCCGGTGCACTGGCGGCTGCCGGCTGTTGTGTCTCCATCGATGTGTTCTCCATGTGTCTCTAGCGAACTAACTGATAAACGCTATACCTACTAGGATACCACAAAAAAACACCCCGGTTGGGGTGTTTTTCACGTTGTAAGCCGGATTCTGTCATGTGTGAACACATGGACGGTCATATACCTAGGATGTACGTTACCGTACACCTCTTGCGGCTCTCTGTCGCGGGCTTTAGCTTCATGTTTAAAGCCAAAGCCCGCGACAGCGCGGCCTTGCACACGAGTAAGGATTTAGCCGTTTCACCCTATACGTTACCGTATAGATTCGCCCCAGTGAAATTCGCTTTCGCGCATGAGTCAAAGACCCATAGTTCACGGGGCGCTTTTACCCTTTCGGGTAAAAGCGTCTCTGCTCGCACCTCTAAGCGGATTGCTCCGCACGATGGGTATTACCCACTACTTGGCTCCATGCCACTTACGCAACATGGGTGTGTCCGGACTTTCCTCCCCCTTGCACCCGAAGGCCAAGAAGGCGACCGTCAACGTTTTTGTATTATACAACAGATTAATTATTTTGGAAAGACTCTACGGCTTGGTTTGGTACCATGGCCGCTGGCAGGGTCAGTGTGCTCCCCAATCCAATTCCAGCGTTTGCCGCTGCAAATGCATTGATTTCGAGTACGTACCGCGCATCTTCACGTGGTGAATAAATAGCCGGATACGTTTCGGGGGTAACGTTTTCTTCAATATAGATAAGCTTGAAGTTTTCATCAAACCACAGAATATCAAGCGGGATGAGCATATCTTTCATCCAGATACCGTGCTTTGCTGCCGTATCAAAGATAAACAATTTGCCACCATACTTAGGGAGTGACGCCACTCCAGATAGACCCTGCTGGCGCTCCGCTTTGTCATCAGCAATAGAGACTGAAAACGCGACGCGATTGACGTATATAGTGTACGCGTCTGCTTGACCAAACAACCGCTGACGAACATCATCGCCATAGCGATCGTAGCCCACAATGGTGATAATGAGCGTTATGACAGCAATTACTACTCCCCAAAGTATATTCATATTACCAAGGCCAATACGTCAGCGACGCAACACTGACACCAATAAATACCAACATAAACCCGGTATGCACCGCGTAGTATGAGAACGGACGCTCTTCAAACAGTACCGGCGGAGCGGTGACCGCAGCTGTAAAGAGCATGAGAAATACCATGAGTAACCACGGAGACATACCAATGGTAGGTAGGTAGGCAATAAGAAACGCGAGTAGCGCTACCTGAATAAGGTACGAAACAAAGGTTAAACTCAGTTGTCGCACAAACGTTGCTGACGACTCATCAAATACCACGCCGGCATTTTTTGAGACCCTGGCCCAAACTGCACCAAATAAAAAGGGAGAGTACCATAAGGTGGCTAAGGCCAACATAAAAAAAGTGGTTCCAATAACGGCAAACTCATGTATGACGGTGAAAAACTGAAATTCCATATACGGCTAGTATAGCAAAGGATATCGTCCTCCCCTACCTTCCCCACACCTACCCCTAGTACCGCACCCGACGAAGCCGCTCTTCCCCGCGCTGGAGCTTGCGGTAGCGTAAAAAACGTTCCGGCTCAATAGAGCCATCGGCCAACCCTGCCTGCAAAGCGCAGCCGGCACTTTTCTCATGGTCACAGTTTGAAAAACGACACTGCATAGCCAGCTCATTCAAATCAGCAAACGTATCGGCAGCTGCCTCTTCTTCATGCACGAGCGCAAGCTCACGCATACCCGGTGTATCAATTAAATGCCCACCCTGAGGCAGCACAAAAAGTTGCCGATGCGTGGTGGTATGACGACCACGCCCATCGCGTTCACGAAGCGTGTTTGTCGGCTGCACCGAAGCTGCCAGTAACTGATTTGTAATCGTCGACTTACCTGCACCTGACGAACCCAATAGCACAAGGGTTTTTTCTGCTCCCGTGTACGGCTCAAGCGCCTCCAATCCTTCTCCAGAGAGCGCCTGCACTACGTGCACAGGCACTTCTGGGGCAACTTCCCTGACAGCCGCAACTTGTGCCTCAAGATCTGATGCGCAGTCGGCCTTATTGAGGATAATAATTGGTGCAACCTCCGACTGCCACGCGAGCGCTAGGTAGCGCTCAAGGCGAGGGATACTATAGTCGGCATCGAGCCCCATCACGATGAGCAGGTAATCAATATTTGCCACCATCACCTGCGGCGTTCCTTCATGTGGAGCAATACGCGCAATCATATTGCGCCGAGGGAGAATCGATTCAATCACTACTTTCCCTTCTTCTAGCTTTGTAACTTCCACATAGTCCCCCACTTTAGGAAAGGCACCGCCTGATGCATCATGAAATGAGCCGCGCAGGGTTGCAGTGAACACCGTCTCAGTAATGAGTACGTCATAGCTGGCCCGGTATTCTGCACTAATGCGTCCTTGCATCATTTACTAACGAGACTTAAGCGCATTTGGATGTTGCGCACTCCACGCATAGAGCGCAATAGCGGCCGAGACGGACGCATTGAGTGATTCACACTGTGGGTGCATGGGAATGGTGAGGAGGATGTCGCAGTGTTCACGAGTTTTTTCACGGATACCTTCAGCTTCATTACCGAGTACAAATACGGTCGGCTTCGTAAACTGTTCTGACGCGAGTGACTGCTTCCCTTCCCCGGCGAGGCCGTATACAAAACAGCCAGCCTCTTTTAGGTCTTGGAGTGAGCGATTCACATTACCAATTTCAACAATCGGCACTTTAAACGCCATACCCACTGAAACCTTTACCACCGTACCGGTAATACTCACTTGGCGATGCTTCGGCACAAACACTGCCTGTACACCAAACGCAGCTGCACTTCGGAGCACTGCTCCAACATTGTGCGGATCTTGAATCTCACCCAGTACCGCGATACAGGTATCGGGAGTAACGTTGAGCTCACGCATGTAGTCTTCGTACGAAATCACAAGCGCCTCTTTATCAATCTTCGCTAAAATACCTTGATGGACCACATCAGGATCAACGGGTACAGGAAGTTTTTTGCCACCAAAGGCTTGGATTTTTGGCACCTTAGACTTTAGGTCACCAGGAAAGTCCTCACGCACATCATCGCGCAGGTACAAAACCCGGACCACGTCGGGACGATACGTGATTGCTTCAATAACGGCATGTCGGCCATAGATGTATATGTAGCGGTCTTCCATATATATTTGTGTGCCGTAACAGTACAATAATTTGCAAAAATGGCAAGTTTTTGCTCTAATGGTGACTCTATGGCTAAAATCTTTAAACGACAAAAGCGAACCCGGCACGGCACGGCATTTTGGGACAGCGAGTACAGTAACCCTGAGCACCTTGCCCTCTCGGACGAAGCGAGTGAAGACCTCATGAAGTTTTGTCGTTGGCTCGAGCGCGAAACCAAAGGTACTCGCGCTAATCAGACTGCATCGGCAATCGACATGGGTTGTGGCAATGGGCGTAACCTCGTGTACCTCGCGCGGACGTACGGTATGCGCGGTGTTGGCTACGATTCATCAAGTGCTGCCATCAAGGAGGCGAAACGCCTCAGTGAAGGCTTTAACCTCAAGTACGAAGTACGTACCATGGCAGGTGCGATTACCGAGCCAGATGAATCACAGATCATTGGCCTTGATATGATGAGCTCACACTTCCTTAAAGCTGAGGAGCGTCGCCTCTTACGCGATGAGATACACCGTGTCCTCAAACCAGGCGGGTTCCTCTTTATGAAGACATTCGTAAAGGATGGAGACCTCCACACCAAGCGACTCATTGCCGAACACCCGGGCCCTGAGGAAGGTACGTATATTCACCCAATTATCGGTGTTCCGGAATACGCCTACGGCGAAGAGGAGCTTGTCGATTTTCTATCGGAGAAATTCATCGTGCACAAAGTTTACCTCTCACACAAGCACGTGAGTAAAGGTAAGGCCCGGAAGCGCCGCACCATCTCGGTCTACGCCGAGAAGGATCCGTACGCAAAATAAGTTGTGTTCACACACGCAGTCAAAGCAAGCGGATGTTTCTGGAAGGTATACCGTCCCTGTACGGGATAAGAAAATCTAATATGCAAAACTTTAAACAAGCAGTCGTGGCAGGTGGATGTTTTTGGGGACTCGAAGACCTAATCCGTACCCTGCCCGGTGTCATCGATACAGAAGCTGGCTATTGTGGCGGCAAGAACGACAATCCTACCTACGAGTTCCACCCTGGCCACGCAGAGGCAGTCGCTATTACCTATGACGAAACTGTACTTTCCTACGAGCGACTACTGGACTTCTTTTTTCAAATTCATAATCCAACCACGCTCAATCAGCAAGGAAACGATACAGGAACAGCCTATCGCTCAGCTATTTTCTACAGTAGTGCAGCAGAGAAAGCGGTAGCGGAAAAAATGATTACCCTCGTGAACGAATCAGAGCGCTGGGATAATCCGGTAGTAACCACACTTGAACCCCTCACTCGCTTCTGGCCAGCTGAGGAGTATCATCAGGATTACTTGGTGAAGAATCCAGGTGGGTATACCTGTCACGCTATCTACTTTGATTCATACTTAGACGCAGTAAATTCATAACCCCAAAAAAAATACATGTACGAACGACTTACACCACTTCATAGCCCACAAAACCCGATTGATCCGCGTACCGGTATCGGTCACGTACACCTAAAGACAGCCGACCTCAGTCCAATCTATGATTTCTATGTCACCCTCCTTGGCTGGCACGTCATGGCAAAAATGGACACTGCACTATTCTTGGGAACCGGAGGCTACCACCACCACCTCGCATTCAATACCTGGGAATCAGCTGGAGGAACACCCTCACCCAGTGGACACACTGGCCTCTACCACGTCGCTATCGCCTACCCCACACGAGCAGCACTCGCTGACGCACTCCGACGGCTCCTTGAAGCTGGTTGGCCACTTGAAGGGACGAGCGATCACGGTACCCATGAAGCACTCTACCTCCGCGACCCAGACGATAACGGGCTTGAGCTGTACTGGGACAAGCCCGAGGCACTGTGGCCAATTGACGATGAAGGTAGACTCGCGTTTGTGAGCCAACCAATTAATATTCCGGACCTACTCGCCCAACTAGAGCAATAAGAAAATCACCGACGCATACGGCGTCGGTGATTTTTAAAGATTAACTTAACACACACGACCAGCGTTGATACGCCGCAACACCACCACGAGCGCATACGAAAGCATCACAAGTGCGAGGAATGAAAACTCTTCACCGTGGAGCGGTAACCACACGAGTAGCGAAGCCGCACCAAACAAACTCAGTAGTGACGTAAGGATCACTGATCCGCATACCGCACACCCGATACCAAAAAAACCACTGATGAGACCACCGAGACTGAGTGAGCCTACACGAGTAATGGCGCCGCCATTCCCCCGCATCATCCGAATGTAAAACACCAAGAGTGATACATTAAGCCCAAAGAGGAGTGACATAGCGACTGTTACTGTTGCTGAAAGTGGTGTGAAGTTTGTGAGAAGCGAACCGTAGATGCTCCATACAAATGAAAACCCTGCACTAAAGCCAATCCCCTCGATTGATAACCCAAACCACACGAGCATCCAATTTGGTACCAAGACCGCTACCGTAAGGGTCAGGAAGGCAACCATGAGCGCAAGGACAAGATACGAAGGCTTGCGATACACGAGTAAGAAGGTGCGCATATGGTCTCTAGTATATCAAGCGAAGCAATCGTTTTGAAAATGGAGTTAGTTTTTCAGCAGAAAAAAGAGCAGCCATTCGCTTATTAATCCTAGTTGCTGTCGGGTACGGATATACCTTTGCAAAAAGTGAAGCTATCGACAGCTTAGCGGACTGAGCCAAGATAAGCTCCTGAACGAGTTCACCCGCATTGGGAGCCACCATGGTACCACCAAGAATGGCTCCTTTAGGCGAGACGAACATCTTCGCCCGACCGTACTGGTACGCATCAGTGATTGCTCGGTCGTCTTCGCTAAAATCGGTCTCTAACACCCGGTACGGTATTCCACGATGTTTTAAGGTTGCCTCCTGGAGACCGTACGTAGCAAGCTCGGGCGTCGTAAAGGTGGTCCAGGCAATCGTATCTGCGTTGAATTTTTGTTTGAGTGGCGAAAAGAAATTACGCAAAATTACCGTAGCATGCATCTCTGCAGCATGGGTAAACTGGTAATTGCCGGCTATATCACCGCACACGTACACACTTTTATTGGTGGTGCGTAAGTATGGGTCTACCTTAATTTTACCAGTTGCATCAACCGCTATCTGAGCTTTATCTAAGGCTAGTCCTTCTGTATTCAAGACTCGGCCAATACCAACAAATACCGCGTCAAATTTCTCAGTGATGGTTGCTCCGTCAGTCGATACAAGGGTCGCCGTTTCCCCATCGGTAAATTCCTGTAAAGAATATCCCATTTTAAACACCACTCCCAACTTTTCCATCTGCGACGCCACGACCCCTGCCAAAGCGGGATCTTCTTTACCTAAAATCTGTGACCCGCGATCAGCCACCACCACCTTCGTTCCAAGCATCGCAAGTGCTTCAGCGAGCTCAATACCAATCGGGCCTGCCCCGAGGACAAGCAATCGCTGTGGTAGCGTCTCCATTGAAAAAATAGTTTCGTTATTTAAAACACGAGCTACTCGTTCAATACCTTGGCCAGTAAGCAGCCGTGGGCGCGAGCCTGTAGCGAGTACAATTCTTTTAGCAGTGTACTGCATGTCATTCACCTGTACTGTATTACTACCAGTAAAACATGCCTCACCCAATACTACGGTGATGCCTTTTTCTCTAAACCAGGCGACACTTTCATGTGCACGAATAATGTCTTGCTTGCTCTTTACATACTCCCGCACTGTTCGCCAGTCAACCTCCCCACTCACTGAGAGTCCGAATCGTCCTGCTGCCCGTGCTGTGTGCACTTCGCGAGCTACGTGAATCAAGGCTTTTGAAGGTACGCACCCAAAATTAAGGCAGTCACCCCCAATATGTGCATCACTCTTATCAATGAGGAGCACCTTGAATCCGACCCGATTCATAAAGCCGGCTATATTGAGGCCGCCAGATCCGGCGCCAATTACGATTATGTCGAATTGTTGTACAGGCATAGATGTTACTGGGTTGGTGAATAACGGCGAGCAATCAATCGTCCAAGTATACCAACGACTCCAATAAGTATAAGCGCACTAAGAATCTGAACCAGACTTAAACTAGCGAGCGAGTCACCAAAGTACACATACGCAAAGGTACCCGGAATAATGCCAAAAAATGTACCGAGGGCGTAATCACGAAAACGAACGCGTGTCAGCCCAAGCGCAAAGTTGAGTCCATTGAAGGGAAATAATGGTACGAGACGTAAAAAAAGTACGGTTGCTAGACCATGTTTTGCAATGCGCTCATCATAACCCCTAAGCTTCTCGGCAATTCCCCCTTCTCCACCACGCAGGACTAACGTACCTGCCGTACGGGAAAACAGAAAGGCCACTACTGCACCAATAGTTGCCCCAATAACGACGTACAACGTGCCGTACACTGGCCCAAATAATGCTCCCCCCAAGAGCGAGAGCGGACTACCTGGTAGAAAAACTACTGTAGCCACAACATAGGCTGCGATAAAGATGATTGGTCCAAATACCCCAACACGAGACACGAGCGCACGGAGTTCTTCAGGGTTGAGCCAGGCAGTGAGACCAGCAGCATGCAATGCGTAAACACCGCCGAAAGCAGCACACAAGAGAAGTACAAGCGTAAGAAATCGACGAGTCATACTACAGCATCGCTTTCCAGTCACCGTAACCTGCCGCCTCCATCTCTGCTTCCGCAATAAACCGGAGTGCTACCCCGTTCATGCAGTAGCGCATGCCGCCTCGGTCACGTGGCCCATCATTGAATACATGCCCGAGGTGCGAGTCTGCAAAGCGCGACCGAACTTCTGTCCGGGTGCTAAATAACTTTTTATCTTCACGGAGTGTCACGGCCCCCTCAGTAATTGGTGCGACAAATGACGGCCAGCCGGTCCCTGAATCAAACTTGTCACGTGATGAGAATAGCGGTTCCCCAGAAACGACGTCCACATATATCCCGCGCTCAAAGTTTTTATCAAGCGGACTTGTAAACGCGCGCTCAGTACCATCCTCTTGGGTCACCTTGTAGGCTCCTTCACTCAAAGTTGCTCTGAGAGTGGCCGCATCAGGCTTCACAAATGTGTCCCAACTGCTTTCGGTATATGGTTGCATAGATGTTGTTGGTTGCACTGTACCGCTTGGTTGTTGCAGTGCGTTAGAAATTGAAAATGTCGTCCGCTCACTTCCCCACACACCATCAATGTAGGCTGTGCGGCCTGAAGCGTTCCGGTAGTACGAGTACTTAAGAGCGTTATTTTTTGCGTAATCCTGGTGATAATCTTCGGCTGGGTAGAAAGTGCTACGAGGTAAAACCTGGAGTGGTAGTGGCGCATCAAACACTCCGGTTGCATCCACCGCGGTAATTACGTTCCGAGCTATAGCAGCCTCAGTCTGATTAGCGTAGTAGATAGCTGGAGCATACTGAGGTCCCCGGTCATAAAACGAACCAGTGGCGTCGGTTGGATCACCGTGCTTAATAATATGCTCTACTAAGTTAGCGTACGTAATTATTTGTGGATTATAGGTAACGAGCACAGCTTCACGGTGACCAGCGGCAGTATGATTCTCATAGGTAGGAGTATCAGTTGTGCCTCCGGTATACCCTGAAATTACCTCAACTACCCCGGGTAGTGGCTCAAGGTCGTGTTCAACACACCAAAAGCAGCCGTTGGCTAGAACCGCCGTTGCTTGCGTTACCCCCTCTGAAACAACGACCGCTTCCGGCTTCGTCGTATCGTCCGATGTATCGAGCGACGGAACTGGAACTGGCGGCAGTGAGACAGCGGCTTTATCTACAAAGCGATCAGTTGCAATATACAGCCCCAACACAATCATTGCTGTAAGAATGACCACCAGTAGACTCATCATGAGGTTTTGTCTATTCATATAGCCGAATGCTTGATACTTGTATGTGTAATTTTTGACCTAGTCCCACGTTGTTAGAGTTCATACTGCATTACACGACAGCTTACCGTGCAAATCGTTCAAGTAACCCCTCTTCAAACTTAATTGTAGCACCATACCCACTATCAAGAATAAAGCTTTCTAATTTTTTATCCCACCCGAAAGCAATTGCAACGCCGAGCAGTATCAAAATCGCACCAAATACTTGCTTTACACGTGAGGCAGTAGTAAACGAAGCGCTCATGCGATTAATGAGCCGCTGCCCAAAATATGCGATAAGCAGCAGCGAAGCTGAAAGCCCAACGACAAACCCTACAAGGTACACGAGACCTACCGCGTATGACGCAGGTAGCACTGTGGCGATAATGTATAAGTAGGTCGGACTGCACGTCGAAAAGACGGGACCGAGTGCAATACCCATGAGCATGTCTCCGCGTACGCTATTATCAAGGTACCCCTTACCCACCGCCATATTACTCTTTCGCGAAAGTGTAGCCACGAACGGTACACGTGCCCAGGCCGCTGGGACCAGAAGTGTCAAGCCAAGAAAACTGAGTACAACTCCTGAAAACCATGTCCACACGTATGGTGGAATACTTATAAAGATAGTCGATGCTTTGAGGAGAAGGGTGAAGATAATTATCGAAACTGCCAACGTGACAATAACGATAACAGCCCGAGAACTCACACGACGTACCCCTGGCTCACCCGCTCCAACTACCACAGGTAGTAACGGAAGAATGCATGGAGCCAAAACGGTAAGTACACCAGCCACGAATGAGACGAGAAAGAATAGCATGCGTACCTTACTGCACTTTTTCGATTACACTTGCCAACGTCGAACCGCCGCTCCACTTCGCAATCATGCTGCCATCAGCCGCCACCTGCACAAGTGTGTGCTGGGTCGTGACCCCATACTTTTGCTTGAGTGCTGTCGCTGTGTCGTAGTCAACGTCAAGAATAGTTACACCAGCTGGGATGTCACTGAGGCTAGCCTTAATGTCACCATCGAGCGCGCGGCAGCTTGGACACCAACTTGCTCGAAAAAATAAAACTACATCCCCATCATTTGCCATTGCAAGCTTACTCGCTTCGTATGGAAGGTACGCCCCTACCGTTGCTTCATCCTTCATCATCTCGTCTTTCTTCATTGTATCTACTTCTTCAGTTGCACCCATTGTGTCAACCTTATCAGTCATACCCTCATCTTTCACCATCGCTTCATCCTTCTCCATCATTGCTTTAGCTTCCATCTCCTTCTTTTCCATCATAGCCTGCTCCTCCATAGCTGCTTTTTCGGCTGCCATCTGTGCCTCTTTTTCACTACCCATAGAGGTGAGATACCACCCACTAACGACCAATACACCCACTCCAACTACTCCCAGTACAGCTTTTGACATACAAAACAATTATTTATTGGTTATACATCAAAGTATAGTCAACTTTACACAGCATGTAAAGTTGACTATACACACCCTGGTGACGCATGTCCCTATTCAAGATATAGCCGTGTGGCCAATTTTGACACAACCATCACCGCGAGTGCTCCGGCAATCCAGGGATCAATCGCATGGTTAATCCCCTGCACTACCAGCGCGAGCATAAGAAAGCCTAGCCCTGAGAGATACGCTACGCGACCCGCATGCATCTTTAAGAGAACCTCCCGTTCATCCTGCGCCTGCTCCTGCAGTACAAAACCAGCCCACAGCACTAAGAGCACAACTACCATAAGGAGCGCCACCATCTCCCCCATCATCGGCATCCAGAATGGAACGAGATCAGCTAAGACCAATAGCAAAAACGTGAGTACCACTGCTACACCACTATGAAAATATGTTTTAGTCATGTGAAAGTGAAAATAATTGTTCAACCGACACCGCAAATACTGCTGCCAGCTTAAGTGCCAACGCTACTGACGGTGTGTAGTTTCCTTTCTCAATTGCAATAATCGTTTGGCGCGTCACTCCAACCTGCTCAGCCAAAGCTTCCTGCGTGAGGGCATGTTTCTGTCGATACGAATGTACCGCATTGTGCACAGTAGCTTCCATAGGTGATGGTAGCATACCACGCACATCAAACACTTCAACTTACCCGCGATAGTGCTTCCCTACTACCAGCCCAATCGCTACCCCTAAACACGCTCCTGCAACAAATTCAGATACCCAGTGGTACCCAAACGTCACCCCTACCCCAATAAAAAGAGCGACAGAAAAGAGTATGGCGCGCACATAGAAACGTGGCGGCAAAAGCAGGGACAGCGTGGTGGCCAGGGCAAACGCAATGGTTGTATGCGACGATGGCCAGCCGCCGATGACATGTTCATTCATAAAGCCGAAGTTGAATGCGCGACTATTGTCGACGAGTGCACCCATAATTTCTCCATGATGGAAATGCGGTGGCGACGTGCGCCCAGTAAAGGCTTTCAAAATAACTGAGAGACTAAAGCCGAGAATGACTGCGTAGCTTGTTGCAGCAGCCAAGGTACGCCAGAGCGCGGTCCTTCGCACCAATGCCACACCCCACAACGTGAGGGGCAGGAACACGGGAATAATGAACCCAAGTAAATCTGCTGTCAGTAGCAATCCATACGGTACTGCATGGAGCACAAATACTAAGTATGCCCAGTCAAACCCACTGTATGCCAAACCCGCAGTACTGATAATACCTCCCACATGGAGCGGCCACATTTTTTTGCTAAAAATGCTAATTGCAAAGCGGCTGTACAATTCTAAGAAACGCATACCCTAATCATACCGAGTAAGCAGCAGAGTACCAATAGCTACAGAAAAAGCCGCTCCAGAGTTGGAGCGGCGTACAGTATGCGATTACCAGAGCGGCGTCACATCGGGATGCAGCCAGATGTGGACCTGAATGGATGCGAGGTACCCAAGCAGGATAACCGGCGTCCACTTCAGGTGTCCAAAGAACGTATACGCATCCACCTTTTTACCATTGGCATCAGCCACTTTGGCAAACCCCATGAGCGCCACACCAGCGGCTGAGCCGACCGAGAGGAGCGAACCACCGGTGCCGGCCGTCAGAGTAACGAGGAGCCATTGCCCATGTGACATCTCAGGTGACATTTGGAGGACCGCGTACATCACGGGAATGTTGTCGACAATGGCCGACAAAAATCCAATCAACACGTTGGTCTGCGTATCACCGAGACCACCATAAGACAGTTCCGACACCTGCGCCAGGTAGCCCAGCTGAGCCAAACCAGCCACCGACATCAGTACCCCAAAGAAAAACAGGAGCGTATCCCACTCCGCGCGCTTCACACTCACGAAGGTGTCAAACGGCTTATGCCGGGGCTTCCATTCACTGAGGACCACCTGACTATCGAGACCAGCTGGCACAGCAGCTTCCTGAAACGAGTGATGTTCACGCTGTGTCAGGAAGTACCCATAGAGCTTCAACAGCCCGAGCCCCAGCATCATTCCCATCGCCGACGGGATATGAAACAGCTGGTGGGCCAAAACTGCCAAGGCAATCGTCACTGCAAACAGGGCCATGATTGGCACAGCACCCTCTTTCAGTGAAACCGGCTCGTTGTACGCCTTCACGTTCGAGGAACGAACTGCGAGGGACATGCAGAATGCTGGAACCAACCAGTTGGTCAGTGAGGGCAAGAAAATCGAGAAGAATTCGAAGAACTCCGCCTTCCCTGCCTGCCACACCATCAGTGTCGTAATGTCACCAAACGGGCTATACGCACCGCCGGCGTTTGCAGCAATAACGATGTTAATAGCGGCCAAGCCAACAAACCGAGGGTTACCGGCACCAACCGCAACCGCCACACTGCACATGACGAGCGCCGTGGTGAGGTTATCGAGGACCGGCGACAAAAAGAATGCCGCCGTACCCGTCGCCCAAAAGAGCGCCCGCTGCGAAAGTCCAGCCGAAAGCAGCTTAAAGCGAATCACCTCAAACACGTTCCGTTCTTGGAGCGTGTTCACGTACGCCATAGCCGACAGCAGAAACAAGAGCAACATGCCGTATTCCATGATGGCGTGCTCAAGGCTTGCGCCAGCCGTCTCCATATCGCCTTGAAGGCGATACGCGATGGCAATCAGTGTCCAGATGACACCAGCCACGATCATCATCGGAATCGATTTCTTGAGGTGAGTCTTTTCTTCGACCACCACAAAGATGTATCCGACACAGAAGATAGCAATCGATAGCCAGCCCCACAGTGATGTGGTCAGGCTTTCTGTTGCCGGCGTGCCTCCAGCCGCCCATACAGGGGAAGCAAAGGCGGCACCGAGAATAGGTGCCAGAAACAGTCTACGGTGCATGTGCACCTCCTCTTCTCAAGGTTTCAATGAACATTTCGTTCGGCCAAAACCATACCACTATTTATCATACTGTACAAGGACGAAGCCATTCCCCGTCCCTACGAAAAAACACCCGTACGAGTGTTTTTTCGAAAAAGAACAAGTGTATCAGTTGGTGTTAAATACGTTCACCAACCAAATCAAGGCGAGCTGCTGAATTCATCAGCATAACGCCACTATGCATGTGAATGTTTGACGCAGTCACGATAGCGGTTTGCCAGCTGGTCGCCTCAACTGTGCGTAGGTATCCTGAGGTATCAACAAATCCAAAGAGGGCTGCTGAAGCTGGGACTGGCGTAACTGCCATTCCAAGCAGCACAAGTACCGCAAGGCTACCCGTGAGTACGTTTAGGCCGGTCATCATGTGTGTGGTAATCATAACGATGTAATGAAGGAGTAACGGTAGAACGACTTACATGCTAAGCCTCTACTGCTATACCCGTCAGGTACCTTGGTATATTACAGAACATCATTACCCTCCTTGTAAACACCACACTTCGTAGTCCAACAACTACACAGACACAGCTTCATGCGCGGCTATTGCCTCCATAAATAGCTTGCCAAATTGCACCAACTTTTTTTGCCCAACCCCATTAATCTCGAGAAAGGCGGCGTCAGTTTGCGGCTTAACTGTTGCCATCTCACGGAGCGCTTTATCACCAAAAATAATATATGGCGGCACTCGAAGTCGCGCAGCCTCGCTGGTGCGCACCTGTCGCAGCACTTCAAAGAGTGACGTGTCGTAGTGTATACCGATACGGGATTGGCTCGTTGCGGTAGTAGGGGCCGTTGTCCTCACTGGCTTCACTACAGGAAGCGGTGCTGGCGTCACGCACCGGTCACACGAACCGCAGTTCTCGCTCGTGAATACTTCATTAAAATACGCGAGTAAAAACTTGCGACGGCACGAACTGAGCGTTCCGTAGGCAACCGACTGATCAAGGTTGTACTGCACCTGCTCCTTCTCTACTTCGTCAGCGATTTGTCGAATGAAGTAGCTATGCTTATAGGTATCTGCGTTTGAGAACAGCAACACACACCGCGCAGGCAACCCATCACGACCAGCTCGGCCAGTTTCCTGGTAGTACCCTTCGACTGATTTCGGCAGGCTGTGGTGTATCACTAAGCGTACGTCTGGCTTATCGATCCCCATCCCAAACGCAATCGTCGCCACCATGATTTGAATCTTGTCACGGATAAATTGTTCTTGGTTTTTCTGGCGTGTCTCCGCCGATAATCCAGCATGGTACGCTCCCGCCTTGTACCCAAGCTTCTTGAGCTTGCCAACGATTGTCTCAGTATCCTTACGTGAAAAGCAGTAAATTATTGCACTCTCGTCCGGACACGTAGCGAGCAGTGACAGAATGGTTGCAAAGGCATCCTTCTTTGGCAGCACTTCGTACGTCAAGTTTTCTCGATTAAAACTCGAGGTAAACACGTGCGGGTTTGGAAGATTGAGCTGTCGCACAATGTCAGCTCGTACTTTTTCAGTAGCAGTAGCCGTCAGAGCAATTATTGGCACCGTCGGAAACTCACTTCGAAGTAACCGCAGGCTTCGGTAGTCCGGTCGAAAGTCATGTCCCCATTCCGAAATACAGTGCGCCTCATCAATGGCAAAGAGGCGTACCGGGAGCGCATGGAGTACGTCCATGAAGTACGAAAGCGCCAACCGCTCTGGTGCAACGTAGAGAATGGTAATCTCACCTTGTTTGGTTTGCTCAAGTATCGCAGCGTTTTCGGCGGCAGTTTGCGAGCTATTGATGAGCGCTGCGCTAATGCCGTTTTGCACCAAGGCGTCAACCTGGTCTTTCATCAGTGAAATCAGTGGTGAGACCACAACCGTTACACCATCAAGTAGCAGTGCCGGTAACTGAAAGCAGAGTGACTTGCCGCCACCGGTCGGCATCAGCACCACGCAGTCCTCCCCCGCCACCACCTTCTCGATAATTTCTTTCTGGAGTGGCCGAAAGTCGTCGTAGCCAAAATACTTCTTAAGCGTAGCGTGCATGAATGACACTCTGGAGCTAGGTATCATCGTTGTTGTTACGATTTACCCGCCCAAACACTTTTCCCTTAACTTGCTTGATATTAGCTACAAACGGAAACATGAATTGACGTACAAAGCCCTGAGGTACATAACCTCCGAGCACGCCGTATTTCTCTGGCCACATTTTTTGTGAGTCAACAGCTGTACCAAAAATGTAGTCAAGAAATGAAAAATGGGCAGCGTAGTTTTTATCAAGCGCCTCCCTATCTTGACTATGATGCCAGTGGTGAAAATTTGGTGTCACAAACACGTACTTAAATAAGCCAGGATTTACTGATACATTCGCATGATCAAACACCGCCTGAAACGCTACGAATGCAATATAGCCATTCACGACCGCCTGATCAAACCCAAGGAGCACTAACGGCAACAAGATTAGCGCACGCGTCATAAGAAGCTCAACTACGTGTACCCGAGAACCAGCAATCCAGTCCATTTCCTCACTACTGTGATGAACTGCATGAAACTTCCAAAGAAACGGAATTTCATGGTACGCCCGATGTGACCAATATTGCACCACGTCAGCTACAAGCATCACGAGTACAAACTGAACAATAAAGTGTAACGATTGAATAAACGTCTGTACCGTCGCACTCATTGCAAAGTGAAATTGTGCAACAAAACTATTGACGACCACTAAAAAGATTCCAATCAAAATATGGTTGAATGTAAAATAGAGCACATCGGTCTGCCATTCTCGCCTGAATATACGCTGATCTTTTTTGTGACCGAACATTTTCTCTATGAAAATGAATATGAAAGCAAAGAGCAAAAGATTGAGTATAAAAAAATCAAAACCAAAGTAGACGCTGGTTTCACTAATAACACCGACTGGTGCAGCATGGCCACCAAGAAGCACAGTGAACATGAGCATAATAAATGATATACAAGCAACCACGACTCTTTTACTGAGAATAACGTTCAGCATTGCAAAAAGTGCAGACACCGCAATACCTACAAACAGTAATCCTCGTGCAAATGACTCTGAGTACACTGCACGCAGCTCTGGGGTAGTCAGGTACGTTGGAAAATAAAATGACAGCACACCGAGCAAACACAATAATGCAAGGGTTAGAGAAATAACTGCCGAAATAGTACCCTTACCAAAAACAAGTTCAAATGTCTCAAGCGATTTCATACATACAATTATAGTTCTTAATTATAATTAGTATACTAACAACTATGTACACCGGAGTACTGAACAACAAAAAACACCGCCAGAGCGGTGTTTTTTGTTACAACGTGTGCATGATTACATGCAGACGCCGTACCAGCCATTTGGCGAAACAAAGGTGGTACCAGGAGGACAAATTTCATCCCAATAGCACTGACTTGGCGCGGTTGGGCTATTGATACACGCGTATCCGCCTTCAATCGCACAGGTCACCGAACAACCATCTCCAGCTGTCGTGTTCCCGTCGTCGCAGGTCTCGTTGAAGGCAACTACACCATCACCGCATACACCAGCAGCGAGCGCCTCGTAGTGGGCAGTCACTGATGTGTTTTCGGTAATCGTAAGCTCACATGGTGCTGTACCAGTACATGCACCACTCCAGCCAGTGAAGGTGTACCCAACAATTGGTGTGGCAGTTAGTGTATGCGTTTCACCAGCGTAGACCGCTGTCTCACAGGTACCAACACATGACAATCCAAGACTAGAAGCAGCAATGGTTCCTTGACCGAGGCCATCATTTGTCGTGGTCAAAACGAACGCTGTTGAAGCGGCAAATGTCGCTGATACTGCTGTATCGGCAGTCATTGTCACTTCGCAGTCTGCTGTACCAGTACACGAACCGGTCCATCCAAGGAATGTAGTCCCTCGAGCAAAGGTCGCTTTAAGCGTCACTACGGTTTGGTGAAAGAATGATTCAACGCAATCAAGACCACATGTAATACCCGCCGGTGTTGAAGTTACGGTACCGGCACCAATGACGGCCACCTGCAACTCATGGTAAAACGTAGCACAGTCTGGATCCGCGATATCAGTGAGACCATCGGCATCGTTATCGAGGCGGTCCTGGCAGCGCACAGCAGTATTTTCTGTTGGTACACCGTCGATTCGCACATCGTCAATCCATACCCGGTCACCCGAATCACTTAGTGCCGCACGGAAGCGCACTGAGAGTGCAGGAACACTCGGTACGGCGAAGACTGCTTCGTTCCATCCACTCGCACTAAACTGTGTTTTTGCATTCACCTCAGTGAGGGTAACCCAGGTACTACCATCAGTTGAATACTCAACGAAGTACCGATCGATTTCCCCGTTTGATTTCCAATCGAGACCAGAAGCTTTGTACATAAACCGAAGTGTGGTTTCTCCGTACAAATCTGTTCGCAGTGTCTTCACCAACGCATCATCGGTGACACCGGTTGGACCAACAACGAGCGCACTGTACTTTCCAGTAAAGCGCGACTTATCAATCTTCCAGGTCCCGAGTGCACCCGAGTCAACACTCGTCCATTTGCTAAAGTTCTGCGTTTCGAAGCCGTCAGTAAAGACCACGGCAGCAAACGCTGGTACAGCCACAGCCAAACTCGCGAGCACTAAGAGCACGAGCAGGGATGTTTTCAGCTGAAGTTTTGCCATCATAGATATAAAGTTACGTGAAAAAAACGTAGATGCACAAGGTGCGCTACACCGTTATTATGCCTTGTTCGCTACGTTTCGTTACATAGTAAGCTGCGGTACAACAGATTATATGTATGTCAATATTACCCTAGCGCAGCACAACTGAGCCACTATCAAACTTGAGATCAAGGATGAGTTCGCCACGTGTCGTAAAGTGATACCCAGAAGTAGTACTCAGGTACCCAACAAAGTCTGCCTCTTTCGAACCCTCGCAGTACATTTCAGTACTCATCATTTCCGTAAACGTCAGGAGTGAGCCATCAGTGGTGTAGTTGCCGCCGACACTATTGCAATCAGTCGTTGCCCCAAACGTACCATCAGCATTGAACGTCACGGAGAATACCCCCGCCTTGTCGGGTACTACTGTCGTTCCATCATTTAAGCTCGTCTCTTGCCATTCCCAAGTTTTCATTGAGAGCGACATGAGGAGCGGTTCAGGTGGGAGCGGTACACCAGTACTTGGAACTTCAGTAATAGGAATTGTTTCCTCTGCCACATCCGCAACAATTGGTGCCACAACGTCACCTGCCGGAGCTGCAACTGGTGTCGCTGCTAGAAAAACACTAACTCCTACGCCGAGCGCTATAGCAACGAGTGCAAGTACAATGCTTACAACGAGATTTTGTTTTGACATGTGTGTAGTATACCAAATAACGACACTACTTCTTTCGCACGCCATCTCTGGTAAAAAACGTCCAGACGTAGTACGCCTCAACCTTTTCGCGAGCCCAGGGTGTTTTACGCAAAAACGCCAGGCTTGAATTGACGCTCGGCTTCTCGGTAAAACACTTAATCCGGATTTGCTTGCCGAGCCCTTCCCAACCGTACTTGGCCACGAGCTCTTCTACCTGTGTCTTCAAAGTAATACCATGGAGTGGGTTATTTTTTTGCGGTGTCATAGTCTTAGAATGTTGCGAACACGCGTTTCGCTTCAGCTTCAATCCGAACCCTCCGACCATATGGCATCGGTACTTGCGGGTCTGTGTGACCGAAATTCATATTTTGAATAATGGGAATCTCGGAGTTGTACGCCCGAACGGCGCGCACAATTGCTCCATACTGTTCTTTTCGGTACACCTCTTTTTCTTCAACTGTGTGCGGCTTGTCAAATTCCCACGCTTTCGCTCGACCAATAAGCACACCCTTCACACGTGCCAATATCCCCCGCTCACCGAGCGCCCGAAACACTCGAAAGACATAATCTGCCGAAGGAAGTTCTTCAGAACTCTCAAGCATAAGTACGATATCGTCAAATTGCTCAAGTGATGGAATCGGCACGCCATGACGCAGCATTTCATCAACCGATTCAATACACCCACCCCACAATAGACCTACACCATCGCTGTGGCCGTCAAACTGATGTCCGGGATTTGGCCAGTGTTGGCGTGTACGTTTGAGGTTAGCTGCATCATCCCAATCAAGTCCTTGGTCAGTATAAGTTTCTGAGGCCACGAGCTCAAACTCCCCCTCCTCAAATAACGCACGCTTGATATGTGCTACGGAATACACATCCATTTCTCCTTGCATAGCGTACTGCGTAAAAATTGAACCACCATAGTATGAAGGAATACCCTGGAGGAATAGAAAGTTACACAGATGCGAGTTATCACTGTACCCGAAAAAAGGCTTTGGGTTGTGGACGAACGGTTCAGCTGGAAGATTTTTGATGTACGTTACTTGATCATCGCCTCCAATGGAAGCAATAACCGCCTTTACTTCAGGATCTTTAAAGGCAGCAACCAGGTCAGCCGATCGCTCTTCTGCAGAAGCACCAAGCTTTGCCGTTGTTGGATAGAGAACTGGCTCTAAATTAAACTCGGTCCGTAACCGCTCGAGGCCAAGCGCAAACACCGCGGGAAATCGTCCTGGCGCCGCAAAACTGGGCGAAAGAATCGCTACCTTGTCACCAGCCTTAAGTTTTGGAAGTTTTTGCATAAGCTGAGTATAGCAATACAATCTAGTTTTGCGTATAGAAAGTAACTAAGCCTCGGCGACACGCTTCGCAGGGATTGAACTGGTTAGACATCAGGATACTCACGTTTACGATTTTTGGTGTAGTAGAACCACGGTCGCGCTGGTGCGCCATTCATAAAATCAACCACCGCTAAGTACGTATCGAGTACACACGGATCTTGGCGCTTGCCGCGTAACGTGCAGATTTTCTTATACAACTGCAGGGGATTCTTATTTATTAAATCAGCTGGCTGCGTGAGTCCGAGCGCACGAAAATCGCGCTCCATGGCTGTACCTACATTAGGGATATCTTGAAACTTCCTGACCTGCTTCGTGGTTGTCGCTTTCATCTAGTAATTTTATACCTCAAAGCACGTACTAGGAATTATCCAGCTGAACCAAGTTCAGAGCTACGATTGCTTACTACTCGGTAGCTATTGCACGCTGCGGAAAAAAGCGATCAAAAAAGGCTAAGCGGACACCAATGAATTCAAGTCCAATCACCGCAAATATTGCCCCAGGGAGAATTGGCAATATTAATCCAGCCACACCTAAAATAATGAGGAGTATCCCGACAGTCTTACGGAGCCAAAGGCGCTGGTAAATGTAGTGCTTCATACAATGCTCTATATCCCCTTTGACGTGCCAGGAGCCCGTTTCTTACAAAATGAACGTTTTTGGTGGAAAAGGCCGCAAATGTATTCACATTTGCCGCCTGCCGATTGCTGGGATACAGGGAATTTCTCTCCTTACAAGAGCTGTACAGGTTGTCGCGAGCCTTTCGAATCTGGATTCGGTCACGAGTTACTAAGGATTATTCATCGCTTCGCTCTTCAAATCCTAAGTACTCTCGACCCCGACTCGGCGACCCAGAGGGTCCCC
>JACCDJ010121112.1_pt1 | contig 35000 bp, 24 predicted proteins | sample 7444481 | NCBI WGS metagenome assembly JACCDJ01 (sample SAMN15323435, study PRJNA562643) | freshwater metagenome | isolation source: river surface water | place: USA:Blue River Watershed | collected 2017-08-15
GAGCTTGTAAAAGAGTTGGATGTATATGCTTATTATGTGAAAGTTTTCCACAATAATGTTTAATAATATTGACTGTAAAATAAGAACATAATCTAATAGTTCCACCATCTTGCCAGTTAGGATTATCATATTTTCTAATAGGGTGCCAATAACCAATTCCGTATTTATCACACCATTTTTCAATAGGTTTAAAATATTCAGGGTCATTCTTAGAAACCAATACATGATTATCAGTTAAGCATCCATCAGCAAGATATGCTCCAATTAAATAACCAAAATCATAATCAAGCGGAATATTAACAGGGAAATGACCTTTATTCATTTTTCCAGTTGTATATAGACAACCTTGTTAATATGTATTTTCAAAATTAGTATATCGTCTTCCACCTATTTTTGTAAATCTTTCATTAAAAGCATCAGATCGTGAATATGGAAGTGTAAATTCAATATTCATATTATCATGATACCAAGTTCGTTTTGAATTTGGATTATCTCTAATTGATAATGCTTTTTATACTTCATTAGAATGAATATATTAATCTTTTGGAAATAAGTGTGTAATATCTAAATGTGTTATTTCGTATATCTTTTCCAATTTTTTAGTTAAAGGTAAATAATCTTCTGTTGTTAATTAATCGCCCCTAATTGGAACAATTTTATTATCTTTTTAAACTAAGAACGATTCACCTTTTGTTGCTTTAACTACTCTACCGCTTTCGGTGGTAATTTAAAGTATCGTATCTGAACCATCAGTATTAATTACTGGATGTCTTGATAATGCTTCAATTTCTTTCCACATTACTTTTCCGTCTTCATCAACAGAAGGAACTAATATATTAGCATCTTTTATTGATAATAGTTCAGTTGGTTCGTTGTCAGTGTTAATAGTTTTTTAAATATTATCTTTGTTTTCATTCATATAATTGTCTATTAATTCACCAATCACTATCTTCTTGTAATGACCTTCCTAACAAATTAGGAATTCTGTATCCCATGATACACAGTTTAATGTCATTTACGTTAATCTCGTGAAAAATGTAAATATTCTTTAATATAAATTTATATTTACATTCTTCATACCCTCCCTTTCGGGATATTTCTCATTAGAATTAATATATTAATTCTAAAACGGGGATAGACTATACTTTAAGTAATCATCAAGAATGGTTAATTCTCTCATACCCATTGGCATGTAGTCGTTGAAGGCCTCTTCATATCCTTACCATTGCGGACTTAGAAGAAGTCTTGCGAATTGCCCAATCTCTTACCTTTTTACCAGAGAACTGTGATTAGCAGTGGTCTCTTATAAAGTTTCCAATATAAGATGGTAGTAAGAGCTCTAAGGGGTTTCTCGCAGTGAGCCAATGTCGCCCTTCTATCATTATAGACAGGACTTGCCCAAACTTATGAATTTGGACAGAGGCGTTAATTTCACCTCACCGAGTGATTATCCACTTACTGCACCAATATTTTGATTTGGGTGAGCAAGACTATCATAAAATGTTTCTTTAATTGTTTCTACAATTTGGATAAATGCTTTCTTTGGAAGGTTGTATTCTATAATACATCTTCTTGGTGAAAGATAATATCTTATGAAAATACCCCATAAAGGAACTCTCTTATGATAAGTTCCTTTTAGAGGTTATTCAATCAGTTCTTAAATTTATTCTAAAATAAATTTAGGAGTTAAATCGATTGAACCACAAGCGTCAAATTTACTATAATAGTTTTTAACTTATGTAATAATTCTTTCTATATTAACTCCAAATATTATGGAGTTTTATTATTTACAATGAAAGATTTCTTCAATTACATATTTTTTATCTTTTAATATTTATTCATAATGTTAATCTATAATTTCTTAATCATATTCTTTATATACTTCAATAGGTAATACATCTTTTAAACTTTTAACATTATAATAAAACATAGAGTTTGTATCTGCGTCTGATTAAAATCCATAATTAATATTATGAACTTCTAATTTCGCTGGTTCAAACCCATAAAATCCTGTTGTATATTGGATAATTTAACCGTTTGCGTTTCTTACCGCATATCTATAATCAACTCTACAATCTTCAAGAGCTTTCATAATTTATCTTTACATATATCCGGATGAACTTGTTTTAACAGCTGTATCAATAATACCTTCTCTACCACTAAAGCAGTGGAAAAAGTATTCTTCGGGAGTTAAACCTTATAAGAATGAAGATTTAATAAATCCTCTACTTTCTGGTCCCATATCATATTTATGATAATGTGGAAGACTGCGATGTAAATATCCGTCTTTTACTCTACCGTTTTCAATTGTTTATTGTCCTAAAAGACCCAACATTTGTGATACATTGTCTGGTTTTCCTTTTGCTCCACTTTCAATCATATCAATAATACGATTGTTTTTATTTTAAATACTTTGTTTAATAAGTTTAAATGCTGTATTACGAGTGGAGTTCAGAATGTTGATTGTTTAACCCTCAAAGAATTTTTTAAGTGTTTATGTTGATTAATTAACAAATGTTCCCATATGAACTTAAACAATCATGTCATGAATTTTTTTGGCATCGTCTTCTGCTGCTTTTTGTATTTGTTATACTATTTCTGGTTCAACCTGCAAATCTCTAAGACCTACGGAAAAACCTCGATACAATAACCAATTACAAATAATTTTTTAACCTACTGTTAAAAAGTTTCTCGAAGCACGAGGACCGTTTTATTCAAAAACATTATGGATTACACCAAATGAACGAGCAGTATAAACTTTTTTATTAATGACACCTTTTTAAAGTTGTCCGTTTTTAATTACTACTTGATCATTTCCGCTTCCAAATGTTATATTTAAATTTCTTGGAATAAAACTTGTAAAAAGTTATTTTCCAGTATAGAAACCTTTTTCCCCTTATTAAAGATATTTGTGATTAATGTTTCCACTAAAATAATCGTTATAAGTTAAAAGGTTGTAAAATTAGTAATCTGGTATTCTTGTATTGTCATTTGTTAATAAGTATAGGCCAATAACTGTATCTTGAATAGGTGTTACTATGGGTTGACTTTCTTTTGGTGAAATAACATTTAAATGTTATGACGCCAAAACAGCCAATTCAATCACAGTCTAATAAGACTGAGCTAAATGAAGATTCATCTCGTCACCATCAAAGTCAGCATTGTAACTTTCACAAGCCATTGGATTCAGTCTAAAACTTTCGAATTCCATAACTCGAATCCTATGACCTTACATAGACAACTTGTGTAAAGATGGTTGTCTATTAAATAACACATAATCACCATTGATCATATGTCTTTCAACCTTGTCTCCAAATTATAAGTTTTCGGCCAAAGTATTTTTGTTATTATTGTTAATGATTACTTGTCTATCTTCTTAGTTAGTTTTAATAATAAATCTGGCACCAGGATAAGTATTTGGTCCATTTTTAACTAATTTCTTTAAAAAATCTATATTAAATTAATTAACAATTTCTGGAAAAGTTAAATTCATAGCGATTTTAATAGGGACACCAACTTCATCAACATCAATAGATGGATCAGGAGTAATGACCGTACGAGCGCTAAAATTAACTCTTTTACCTGTTAAATTACCTCTAACACGTCCTTCTTTTCCCTTCCAACGCTCTTGGACACCCTTTAAATGGCGACCACTTCGTAATTGTTTAGAAGGTTCAATCTTACGATTGTTATTATCAATGAAACTCGCAACATGATATTATAATACTTTTTTCATATCCATTAATGTATTGCTATTTGCATCTTGGTCATTTTCTATTTTCATTTTAATAAGTTTATTCTATTTAATAATATCAATAATCTTATTAGTTAAATCATCCTCACTTCTTTTACCATTCTCAGACTTAATACTTGGTCTAATATGTGGAGGGGGAATAGGAAAATATTCCATAATTAAGTTTTCAGGTCTAAATTTTTAAGGTATAAAACCAAAAGTCATTAAATCTTAATCACTAATTTTTTAAAATAATAGTTGTATGTCTTCTGGCCAAAATTATTTTGGTGTTGTTCCTTCTTCCTTAAACTTTAATTCATAATAATATATTTCAATAAGTTTAATTTTAATTGGTTAAGGTTAATTGCAATGAGGGCAATTTTTAACAGCTTGACATTTTGAAGCAATATGACTAAAATACGCATATCTTTAAGCAGTAGTCTTTTTATTAGGGTTACCCTTAATATTTTTTTATTCTATTTTTGGACGACCACATAAATAACATACACATTGAAGTAATTTGGTAATATAATGTTCTAAGTATTATACTTAGAATATAGGTGCGGCTAATTCAATGTGACCAAAATGCCCACAACAAAGTGAAGCACTTTAATTACATGTTTAACACACATTGCTCAATTCAATATTACCAAGATGGGGATCAAAAATACCCTCAGCAACTGGTTAATTTCCTTAAAATACTTCCGTCTATTTAATTTCAATACGGCTTTCATTTTTAATTTATTCTTTGTCTTTTAAAGAGAATTATATTCCTTCTATTCTTTCAGAATGAAATTAAATTTCTTCATTTTTTGGAATAAGTTTCATATTGTTTTAGTCTATATATATATTCTAAAAATAATAGAGTATTTTTATATAATAAATTATAATAAATATTTAATTTTTAACTTAAATTATAAATATATGTAATACTATATCAATACATATATATTTAATTATAAATCAAATTTAATTTTTAAATAAAAAACTAATACTTGCTTAATTATAATTAAAAAAAAAAAACCTTTATATATAAATATTAATTATATAATTAAATCATCATTTTTCATTCATCATATTGTTAATCTCTTCGTCACTAAAACCTCTAATTTTTAATTATTTAATTAAATTTTCATTTTTTCTTCTTTCTTGTTCTTTTTCATTTTTTTCATTTATATATAGATTAAAATATGATTATTGTTCTTTTTTGTCTCCAAGATAAATTCTTGGATTATTTTATTAACCACTCATTAATTCTTAGATATCTTTGAATGTAATAATTGAATATATATTAATATTATGATTATATTACTATGCACAATTACCCATTTAATATCTTTACATTAATATATCAACGCTTTAATAAAACTCCATTATAAATAATTCAATTTTTTACTTTATTAAAAAATAACTATATTTTAAGTTTATTAGATGTGTATTATTATAAATAAATATTTCTTATATTATAAATATATTAATTATATAATTAAATCATCATTTTTTATTCATCATATCGTTAATCTCTTCGTCACTAAAACCTCTAATTTTTAATTATTTAATTAAATTTTCATTTTATCTTCTCAATTGTAAATTTTCTTTTCTCAATTGTAATTTTTCTTTTCTTAATTGTAATATTTCATTTTTTTCATTTATATATGTATTAATATTATGATTATATTATTAAGAACAATTACCCATTTAGTATCTTTACATTAATATATTAACGCTTTAATAAAATTCCATTATAAATATTTTATTATTTTTTAATAAAGTAAAATAATAATATTATATATAAATATTTTTTATATATACATAAATTATTAAAATAAAAGTTTAAAAATAAAAATAATTAAAATGAATACAATTTTAATGGAATTAAATGATGACAGACCAAGTATTTATAATATTGACAATATTTAAAAATATTAAACAAAACAATTATAAGACATAATATAATATATTAATCAAGATAATTAAAAAAAATAAATATAAAAATTATAAGACATACACAACATAATTGATTGTCATGCAATTATGATTGACAATAATACTAATTTAAATGAAATGGTTGTTTTTGTAAAAAATAATGTAAATAATGACAATTTAAAAAAATTCAGATTAAGAACTCAATATTAATAATTCTAATTATAAAATATTATAATTAAAAATAATAAAAATAGAATATATACATATGATTATAATAAATCCATAAATTAATGGTATTATAATGAAAACATTAAACTAAATAAATTTTTAATTTTAAATGCTTTATAAATTAAAAATAATCCTTATATGTTTTTAATTTATAAAAAAAAATAAGACATTATGAACACTTGAAACAAAAAAAAATAATATTCAAGATTTATTAGTTTTTTATTATATATTCATAAATTGTTATAATTATTATATTTGTGGTGATACATTATTATAAATATATTTTCCACCAAATAAATCAAATAATGGAATAAGTGTATCTAATTCTTTATCATGTATCATAATTAAATAATTATCAAATTATGTATTATGTTTTGATATATTTAAATATATTTTTTAACTATTGTCTTTACTTTAACCTGATTTTGTAATATCATATATTCCAATTTAAAAATATTTAAATACATATATAATAATGTTTAATAATTGATATGTTTTGTTTATTTTTTATTATTTTTAATGAGAATAAAAATTTTATATAAGTGTTTTGTGTATTTCTTAATTATATTCTTAACCAAGAATATTTTTAAATTACATAAAAAAGTGTTAAATATCATTTACATTTTCTATTTTTAATATAGGAACCAATATAGATAATTAATCATAATCAAGACGCTTGAATGTAGATATTATATCAGATACTGTATAATAATCTTATTCATTTAACATTTTACCTTCTAAACTCAAATTATCTATATCAAGTCCTTCCAATGAATATGGTTAATTTTCCAAAGTTAAAAACGCTTCATTAATATTTTTTTAGAATATTTTATATGGATTTTTAAATAAACCAATAATATCTTTAAACTATCCTTAGTAAATATCTTATTAATCTTATATATAATTTTCAAGATCTATTTTGTTTATTTCTTTTTTTGTAAATTTGATAAATTTTTCAGAAAATCTAAAATCTTAAACAATTTCATTAATATATAATAGTATAAAATATTACATAATTTATTAATTCATTTTTTATGTATTTGAACCATTACATATATTCAACAAGTCTTTATTACAATCATATACTTTTATTTGCTCAAAAAATTATTATGTTTTTTTATCACTATACATTATTTATGCTATTTTAATTAAACCTTAATAATGTTACATTGTGGTATATTCTCTATTAATAAATTCTTAAATAATTTTGTCTCCAAAATATTTTTTATGTAAAAAATCTTTAAAAATATCATAAGAGTTTGTTAAAATATTAAACTTATCTATTACTAAAACTCTTTAATCTCTTTCCTGATAGTTAATAAAAATTTTAAAATTATCATAACTTTAAAGTTAAATTTTTTAAAAGTTTTTAATTATAATTGGAATAATTATATTGTTTTACATTGATAAGAATTTTCCATCATTATTTTATATAATTTTAATCATACCATCATTAAAATTAATATTATAGAATTCTATAATTGATTAATTGCTTTAATACACTGATTAATTTTTACTGATAGATTTAGATTTAGATTTAGTTTTAGAATTAACATTTTATGCACCTTATTTGCTAATACTTTATGTTATTGATAAATCTTTTTAATATTATTCTGAATTATATTTATTGTCAATAATACCTAATTTATATAATTCTTTAAATATATTTAAATATTCTTTAATAGTATTATCATTGCCCAATTTTAATATTTTTTTAGTATATAATTGATATGTATAAATAATTGGAATTTATTATAAAATACTATTATCTTTGTGTTATATAACAATTTTATAATTTATAACATATGGATAAGGAAGAGGAATAAATAAACCTTTAATTACAAAACCGATTAAAGAATAATTGAAATCGATTACTTAATATTAAATATCTTTGTGAATTCCTAATACAAAAAGTTTATTAATAATATTTTATTCAGAAATGTTTTTACAATTATTATTTGCTATATAAAAAATATTATTTAATATTTTATTAATATCAGTAATTTAACTATAAACCATATTCTAATTATATTTATTGTAAATATAATCAATTTTAACAAATTATTTATTATCATTTGTAATTGTAAATATTGGTTCAAAAATTAAACCTGATTTATATAATAAAAAGTATCGAGAACTATAATTATAATTATATTTAGAACACTATATACTTGGTGTTCCATCTGGCATTTATTCAATTATTATAATTTTCTTAGTACTTTTAGGATTAAAATATTATGTTTTCATTTCAAAAAATGGTATTATTAAGTCATAATTATCTTCAACATATTCACTTTAAATAAATTATTTAAAATTATTGAAACCTTCATAAAGTAAATATTCTCTTTAATAAATCATTAACATTTCATCATCATATTTCCAGTTTTATTATTAAATTTTTTAATCAAAAACATTAAAATATTATTCTATATCATTTATCCTGTTTAAAAATTATTTTTCAAATTCATATAATTCTTCGAAACTATTTTTATATTATTCTTATTGTGAAAACCATAATTTAAAATTTTTGTAATTTTCATTTTATCTATAATTTTCATTTTCGTTATTTATAAATACTCTTGATATTTAACCACCATTAACATATATAAATTCCATAATAGTAATACCATTTATAAAACTATCAATTAGTTATTAAACATTTTATATATCTTTATTATCTACAGAATACAACAAACTATTATATAATTTCATTGTAGAATATGTTCCAAATCTAACAAATGTTTATGTTTTTTTACTAATATTACCTGTTCCATCACTTCTAAAACCAGCAACAAATGTACCAGAATTTTAATTAAAAATCTTACCAACTTCTTCTGGGAATAAAGTAAAACGTTAATATTCTGCTTACTGGTCTTCTTAACCTTTGATATATTTAAATTCTCTTTTAAGATTACTTTTTTTAGAAAATTCCGTAATTTTTTATATACTACTATAATCATTATTAGTATTTCCGGTACCTTATTTTCTTAACAGAGCGTCATAACAATTTTTTTATACATGATCAGTTTTACCTAATTTTTTAAAACAACAAGGCATACACATATTTTCAGGATGTTTAGAAAATGGCAACAACCCAGCATATTACGACACATCACCCTTTTAACTTAAAATAATCGGTTTTTCATATGGGTCATTTCCATAACATTTCATATTATTATTTTTTAGTTATTCAATTGTCATAGGTATTTAACTTTTAGGACACCAAACTTATGGACATAAATAATTATTAGTATCATGTTTTTCAATACTACTACCGGTTTTAATAAAATTAGTATATCCTTTACGATATTTTTAATTTATAGTTTCCATTGTTTTATTATCAACAACAATTGGTTACCTGTGAAAACTTTAACATTAACGACTATATCTTTCAAACTTAGAAGTATCTTTATAACTAAAAAGTTTAATATCTGCTTATTTCAATTTAGTAATAATATATCTATTGTAATCTTTTTATGATACATCTCCATCCAAAAAATCCATAACTTCATCTTCTGAATCATTGTTTTAAGAATCTTATTTCATTTCTTTAATTTGTTAAAACAATTTATCAAAATTTTAAGATTTTTTATTTGATGAAGAACCATCAAAATCAATATTAATATCTTATAACATATTGTCAAGTGCTTGATTGATTGAAAAATCAAAATTCGCTCTCGATACATTTGTTTATAAAAGTTTTTATTCTAATTAAAAACTACTTGCTTTATCATATTATTATTAATCTATTTGTTTTAATTTTTGTAAGTTTTTATATTTTGGATCAGATAAACTTGATTTAGAAATGAGTATTATAATGTTTTTAATCATTTTTAAAATACTCCTCATATTTTATTAACCAAAAATATCTCCCTTTGCAAAATTTTTATCAACACTAATATTAATCATATGCCCCATAGTGGTTTTTTATTAAAAATTTGAACTACCTTGTCCTTAATTTCCTTGTTTTAATTCTAAAAGTTTTTAATCCATTGTTTTATTATATTCAATAATTGCCTTTTCCTATGTTAAACCAAAATAATCTTATAATTTGTTAATAATATAATCTTTTGATTTTCCATATGACTTAATAATAAATTTTTATAATGCTGCCATATTATCATAATTATCAACGCGTTTATAAAAAAACTTACCCAAATCTTCATCATATACATAAAAATACGGATATAATTTTTAAGATAAATTTAATATCTCACTCATATTAAATGATTTACCTTAAATTTTAATTAAAAAACTCAATGATATAAATTATAATTATGTTGATGTTTAAATCGTATTCATATTAAAAAAGTTTTTATCTAAATAATATAGTCCATATGGACTATACATATCTTTGCTTGATAATATTATATTTACTTCATTTATAAAATTATTAACATTATCAAATGATTCAATAATTTTTTCAAATGTAATTTTGTTAAAATTATTTCCAAATTAATATTCTAATGTATATGAATAATCTTCACTAATTGTTAAAGTAATAAAACTACTTTTATCATAAACAATATCAAAAAAGACTTTAAATTATATATTTTAACCATAATTTGTACCTTTTAGAATATTAAAAGTATATTACTCTCCAATTTATTCTTCTTGTTATTTTAAAAATTATTTTAATCCAGTCCATTCATATATATCTTATAATTCAATACCTTATAATTCCTTTTTTTTAATATTTAATTATTTCAAATTAATTTTGTATTATCTATCAGTTGTTGTTTATAATCTAATATATGGAACATTTTTAGATAATTTAAACAATTTAAATAAGTCTGTCATATTTAATTTATTTTTTTTGGAAATCATTTAAATTCCTTAAACTTTAAATGATATTTTATTAATCCATTCTTAATATTCAATATTTTTGTCTTTTTCTATATCATCGTTTTCTACAACATTTAAAACACTATCAATTTATTTCAAGTATGAAAAATCTTATTTTTTTATTTAAATTATTTCATTAACATAATTTCTAAAATTATTTTTATATTTAAGAAGTTATTCAATTTGTGTATTTAATAAGTCAGGGAGTTTATTCCAATAAAATTTGAATACATAATTATAATATTTTTAAATATTTTCTTAATTAATTGGCATAGACAATTATTATAATTATGTATTATTATTTAATTCGTTCCAATAATCTTCAATCCAAAAAATATCTAATTCTTTTAAATCCACAATATGAGTCAATAATAAATTTCCATAATTATTTTTAAATTTAAAATATTATTATTATTTTGTTTCATTAAATTTAATATCTTCTTATTATAAGTAATACGGGTTTTTGCGATATATCAACTCATAATCCATATTAATAGTTTCTACTAAATTTCTAAATTCATAAAAATTATTTAATTTATATTTTTCTATAATATATTCTAATAATTTTATAGCATCCGATTTGTCAATAAAATCATTTTTATTAAGTTTTAAATTATTGTTTTATGTGCTAATTCCTGATTTTGGAATTGATGGCATATTATAATTTCCAAAACTCCAAAGTATATTTAACATTTTTTCAAAATATTCTACTGTAATATTGCTTTATTGTTAAAAAATTCTATCAATAATTATTTACAATATATCAATATCATTTTTACTAAATAATTATGGAAACAATACATATAATTCATTAATATCATTCACTTAAAATGTTTTATCAACATTACCAATATAATAAACTAATTTTTGTAAAAATGTTATTATATTATCGTCTGAAAATATTTCCTAATCTATACTAATAGTTTTAATTATTTTATATGCATTTTTTCCACCAGTGTGTTTTTAATTATAAAAACTATTTTAAGTTTTACCACCTTTAAATGTATATTGTATTATCTCTTTATCATTAATATGACGATTAATAATCATTGCCGCATATAATAATATTATTTTACTTTTTTTAATTAATATAATATAAATTATAAAAGAATTACATAAATATATATAAATATATATAAAGTTATTTATTATATAAATAATATAAATAATATAAATAATAACAATATTAATATGAATTCTCATAATATAACATTATCTAATTCTTCATTTGAATAATCTGAATCAGAAACATTACCAATGTCATCATAAAATATAAATGAAATGAAAGAAGAGTTGATACCTTCTTAGTCATAAACAAATGATATTTAAAATGACCCAAGTGTTTAGATAATAGTTAATGATTTGTATGAACCAACCAATGTAAAAAACATAGAAAAAATTTAAAAAAGTATTTATGATTTGACCTTTAAAGATATATAAAATTTAATAGAAAATAATTAATCTGATTTATATATGATAGTTATGACCATTATTTAAGTAATAGACGAAATAAAAAAACCAGGAATTTAACTATATCCTGTTTTAAATATTGCTGGTATTGTATCAGTATGGATTTCTAAAAATCTTTTAGTATTATACGCATTTCTTTATGATGATAAAACTGAAAATTTAGAAAAACATGTAATGCCAAAAAGAAGAAAATTCTTCATTTAAATTTTAAAATTGATTTAAATGGGTGCTATTAGTTCATTAGGAATATAACAAATAATTAAATCTAATTTTTAAAATGAAAACATATAAGAAAACAACGATTATTCATTATAATGAAATATATATAAATCATTTAATCATTTTTTTTACTTTATTCATTACTTATGTTTTATTAAGAACAACATATGCTAAAATAAGAACAATCCATACGCGTTTATACATTACAACTTTGTTATATACAACATTGTCCCATACGGGCATAAAACGTTTGAAAAGAAATACTACAACAACAAGCATAAAAACATTTTTATTTGTTGTTGGTACTTTCATTTATTTCATTACAATCAGACCAACAAATAGTAATACAACCCATGATAAAATTTATTATTATGACATCATCATTTCAAATCCTTTTTTAACTTCTTCGGATTTTTTTTGATTTTTTGTATCAACAGGTTTTACTTAATTCATTTTTAAAATTATTCTATTAATTTATATAATAAAATATTTTTTTATTTAATATTAATTAAAAATCTAAAATTGATTTTTTTATTTTAAAAAATTATTAATAAATATACAATACAAAAAAATGAATAAAATTCAATCGATAAATATGTTTAATAAAATTACTAAAATTTAAAAGCATTAATTATTAAAATAAATATTAAAAAAAAATTATAATTAATAATCTTAAAAAATGTAAAAACCAATTATTATATATTAATAAGATTAAACATTGATTTCAACTATAATTATGTTCTCATTTGTGGACACAATAATAAGTTTTTTCTTATATAATTTTTATGAAATTCATAAATGATTTTCACCCTCCACTATTTAAAATAATTCCACAATATGGAGTTGGTTTTTTACTATAATTTTCTTATTTATAAAATCCGTTTTTTATAGCTTCCTGTTTAATGAATTAAAATATTTTCCAGAATTTTGGAGTATGTGATATTTCGTCACATGCTTGATGTGATACTTCGTGCCATAATACATATGCAGTAGTATTAAAATCACTTAGTGTTCCATCACTATTTCTTAAACACATAAATATTTCATTTTTATTAATAGTATAACTTGTACTGCTTCCACCGTTTTCAGAAGCTTCACTTAATGAACCACTTTTATAATTATTTTTCAAAAATTTAACTTCTTCTTTATTTGGATAATCTTTTTCTAATATTTAAATTAATTCTAATACCATTTTATTAAATTCTCCCAATCTATCCGCAGCTTTTTGTTTATCGGGTAAGTTTAATACCAAATATTCATTATTATCAATGTTACTTTTTACTAAAATAACTTCTTATTTTTATGTTTAAAAATAACTAAATATAAAATATAATACAATAGCAATAATAAACCATTCAAGTAATTATAATTCCATTATTTATATAAAAATTCTTGTTTTATATTGTATTTATATAATAAATCATTTTTATTAAAATTGAAAAAAAATACATATTTATTTATATAAGGAACTTTAATCATTATAGAGTATAAATATTATATATATAATAGTCATTTACCTGTTTTTGATATAAATATGGAAGATTCAAATTAACTTTATACTTATGAAACTTTTAAAAATTATGTTTAATAAAAACAATAAGAATAAGATTAAAAATTAAAATCATTATGGCATAGAAGTCCATAAAGTCCATAAAATTTATTATAATAATAAACAAATGACGAAGATATATATATTCAATGTTTAGATTGGTATTCATTAGATGCCAATTATAAAGATTAATATAGTAGAAATTTCTTAATAAAAGCTTTTGGTGTAGATAAATATGGAAAAAGTTATACTGTTAATATAACAGAATTTAATCCATATATTTTTATCAAACCACCATAAGATCTTAATAATGAACATGAATATGAAAAACTATTAAAAACAATAAGACATTATTTTAATAAAGAAAATAATGACTATTAATCTAAATCGGCACAATAAGTATTTAAAAACATTAAATCTGTTGAAGTTGTTAAAAAAAGAGATCTATTTTATTTTAATGGATTAAAAGAAGAATATTTTTTTAAATTTACTTTTAATACATTTCAACATCTGAAATAATTTAAATATTTTTTCTCAGGAAAAGACGAAAAATTAATTACAGAAATCGATGGTAGTGAAATTACTAACAAAGACTTTAAAGTTTATGAAGGTAACATTGAACCATAGTTAAGATTTATGCATTTAAAAAATATTGTTCCAAGTGGTTGGATTAAACTTCCAGCATTCAAATATTCATATGTTGGTGAATAAAAATATATTCGTTCAAAAACATCATTTGATATTAAAATTAATTATAATGATGTTTAACCATATTCAACTCATGATATGGCACCATTTTTGGTTGCTTCTTATGATATAGAATGTGTTAGTTTGGAAAATCGTTTCCCAATGGCAAAGAAAGACTGGGAAAAAATTATAAATGATTTTACAAATGCTGGACAAAATATTTTGAATTATATTAAAAATGAGTTATATAATCGCATGGATTAAGAATAAGGAATACTTCCTGATAATCAAATAGTTTAAACGGAAATGTTTAAGGAAACATTGTTAGATGATATATTATATGCGTTTGAACCATAGAATGATAAAAAACAAACAATAGGTGTTATATAAATTGATAATATTCACAGTAAATTTTAATCAATAGAAGATATATAAAATAAAATCATTGAATAATATTAAAAAATTCATAGTTATATTGTCGCTCTGTTATTAAATAAAGAAAAGAAACAAATTTATGATACTAAACGAAGTTTTGTAAAATTTTTAAATAATACATTTCCTAAAACTATGTTTAGAGGTGATCCTTGTATATAAATAGGAACAACTTTACATATGTATGGATAATAAAAAGTTTAGGACAAATATATATTTACATTAGATACATGTAGTTAAGTTCCGGACACCATTGTATATGCGTTTAAAGATGAAAAAGACATGATATAATCCTGGTCATATTTTATGAAAATTATTGACGCGGATATTATTACAGGTTATAATATTATGGGTTTTGATTTCAAATATATTTATGAACGTTGTGAAGAATTAGGAATTCATTAAATTATTGACGAAAAAGATTATAAATAATCAATTCATAAAGTTATATACAATGAAGTCGTTGATAATCTAAATAAATTAAATTTAAATGATTTTTCATTATATTAACGTAAAGCATCAACAATTAAATCTAAAAATGATTGTGAATATGATGAATTCATGAGTGATGAAAAAAAATTTTAAAATAAGAGTGTATTTGAAATAGTTAAACATACATTAGCAAGTTCTGCTCTTGGAAGCAATGAATGGTATTATATACCATGTATAGGACGTGTTCATATGGATGTAATGAAAATAGTTTAAAAAGATTTTAAACTTGAAAGCTATAAATTAGATAATGTAGCTTTTCATTTTACAGGTGAAAGAAAAGATGATATTACACCTAAATAGATGAATGCGTTCTAATTTTAAACATGTGATAAGAGAGCGTTGATTGCTAAATATTGTGTTTAAGATTGTGCATTATGTAATCACCTAATGATTAAATTGGAAATGATTACAAACAATATTGGTATGAGCAATGTATGCTAAGTACCAATTAGTTATTTGTTTCTTCGTGGTCAAAGTATTAAAATTTATAGTTTGGTTGCGGATATTTGTCGTAAATAAGGATATTTAATTAAAGATAAAAGTTATAAAGAAGATTCAGAAGACAAATATGAAGGAGCAATAGTATTTGAACCCAAAATAGGATTATACTTAGATACACCTGTAAGTGTATGTGATTATGGAAGTTTATATCCATCAAGTATGATAGCAGAAAATATATCTCATGATACTCTTATTAATAAGGAAGATGATATTCATAAATTTGAAAAAGAAGGATATAAAATTAACAAAGTTTGCTATGAAGTTAATGGAATACAAGAAACAAAACATTATGTGACACACAATAAAGACGGTGTTAAAATATAAGGTTTAATGCCTATTATTCTTCAAAAATTATTAAAAGAAAGAAAAAATACAAGAAAGAAGATTGGATATTAAACAATAACTCTCAATAATAATTAAAAATATACTGGTCTTTATTCTGTGAATAAAGATAAAACAACTTTTAATGTATATGATGTTGATGATAATAATCAAATTTTAGAAAATGAACCAATAGAAAATATTTAAGATAAAACTGATACTTTTAATGCATTTTAAAAAGGGATTTTAAATTCTCATTAACTTGCTTTAAAAGTATCGGCAAATAGTCTTTATGGATAATGTGGTTCTCGTTTTAGTCCAATAGGACTAATTGATTTGGCGGCAAGTACGACCGCTATTGGAAGATAAATGTTAATATATGCAAAAGAATTTGCTGAAAAACACTTTAATGCTACATGTGTTTATGGGGATAGTGTGTCTCCTGACACACCTATTTTAATTAAATACCCAGATGAAACTATAGATATAGTTCGTATGGATGAAGTCTAAGGAAAATGGGAACCTTATCCAAACTTTTTAAAAGAAGGTGAAGATAAGGAAAAAATAGAAATGCGAAAAAGTGGTATTTAAGTTTGGTCCTGTAATAAATGGACCCCAATAATAAAAATGATTAGGCACAAAACTTAAAAACAAATGTATCGTGTTTAAACACGATAAGGTATAGTTGATGTTACGGAAGACCATTCATTGGCAGACCATTAACATTAATCTATACGACCAGGAGAATGCAAAATTGGAGAAACCAAACTTTTACATGGATTTCCAACTGAATATCCAGAAAGGATTTTAAATCTCCCTGGATATCAATATGGTAATAAAGTTCCTGAAGAAATAAAAAAATGTTCTAAATGCGAAAAAGAATTACCATTAACAATGTTTTACAAAAGTATTATTACAATAAAAGATAATATTTAAAAATATACATCATAATGTAAACTATGTATTAAATAAAAATAATGTGAAACATAAAAACGAAATTATATTGATTAACTTATACGAGAAGTTAAATATTATAATATTCCAGAAAAACCTATTTCAGAAGAAGAGGCCTATGTAATGGGTGCTTTTTATGCAGACGGTTCTTGTGGAGAATATCAATGCCCATCTGGTCTGAAAAGAAGTTGGGCTATTAATAAACAGGATTTAACTCATTTGAATAAATGTAAAAAGTATCTTGAAAAAACAGAAGATAATAATATTGTATAATTTAAGATATTAAATACATTACAATCTTCATAAGTATATAAACTTGTTCCTACTGGAGAAGTTAGATATATGGTTTAAAAATATCGTCCTTTGTTTTATGATAAAGAAGGATACAAAAAGGTTCCAAAACAAATCCTAAATGCTCCTAAAAATATTTAATAATCATTTATGAATGGTTATCTTATGGGAGATGGATATAAAGATTTACTTAAAAAAGATATATATCATTTTTGCTCAAAAGGTAAACTTGGAGCATAAGGATTATATTATTTATGTAAATCTCTTGGAAGAGAAAACATTAATATAACTATATAAGAAAATAAAGAAAATATATATTTTATTAACTAATTATATGAAAATACAAAAATTACAGATTGGACATAAATTAAAAAAATGTTTAAAATTCCTTCACAAGGAATTGTATATGATATAGAAACATTAGAAGGTAAATTTAATGCAGGTGTTGGATAAATGACGATACATTAGACTGACAGTATATTTATTTCCTTCCCCGATCATATTAAACCAGAAATGAGTGATAAATAAAAACTTTAAACTTCTATTGATACTGCGATTTAATTAGAAAAAATGATTAAATCAACTATGAAAGAACCTTAAAATTTAGAATATGAAAAGACATTCTTTCCATTTATATCATTCGCCAAAAAGCGTTATGCTTCTGTCAAATATGAATTTGATATTAACAAGGGTAAGATTGATTGGATGGGTATTATTTTAATTAGAAGAGAAATTCCACAAGTATCAAAAAAAATATATAAAGGAATTTTAGATATAATTTTAAATTAATCTGATGTTGAAAAATCTTATAGAATTAATTAGGCAATCGATTATTTGTAAAAAGAATTAAATAAAATTATAAATGGAGAATATCCTATTGAAGATTTTATTTAAACAAAAACTCTTGCCGCTTCATATAAAAGCACAACAATTGCTCATTATGAATTAGTATAAAAAATTCGAAAGAGAAACCCAGGAGCAAATATATAAATTAATGATAGAATACCATTTGTATTTATTGTAACAGATAATCCAGAAGCTTTGGATAAAGACAGGATTGAAGATCCTGATTATATTTTAGAAAATAAATTATAAATTGATTATAAACATTATATTAAATAAATTATAGCACCACCAATATGTTAAATATTTGCCCTATCATTAGATGTAATATCATTTGAAGAGCAAGAATATTTTGGAGAATATCTACAAGACTATATTGAATATGAACGTTATAGAGAACCGGAAATCGATGATAGAAAAATGTAAGATAAAGTATAAGAAATTAAAGAACGAATTGTAATGAGAACACTTTTTGACCCATATTTATTAGATGAATATTATAATGGAACAACAATTTAATCATTAACAAATTATTAAAAGAGGGGTACAGTTAGACCATAAATTAAATTATCGTCTGAGGAAAAATAAAAATTCTTAGAAAGAGCACCAATATAACCTGAAAAGAAAAAAAAATTAATTAAAAAAGATAAAAAGAAAATTAATTAAGAACCATCGTCATCAACAAATGAATGATTTAATAATACAAATATATTAACTAAATACATTTTAAAAAAATATATTAATATTAAAAATTTTTAATTCATATTCAACGTTATTTATTTCTTAATTTTTTTAATCTATTAATTGAATCCTTGCGTTTATTATTTTCTTTTAATGGTTTTGTTTATTAACTCAGAATGTTTACATCATTTTTTGTATTTGGTTTTTTTTTTATACTTATTCTACGGGTGATGTTTAAGAAAGCATTTTTTATACTGCTTATATGTTCATTTATTCTTAAACTTTACTATTTTAAATATTATTGGCGGCATTTAGTGCTTAAACAACTTATTATTATACTTATTCTACGGGTGCTGTTTAAGAAAGCATTTTTTATACTGCTTATATGTTCATTTATTCTTAAACTTTACTATTTTAAATATTATTAACGGCATTTAGTGCTTAAACAACTTATTATTATACTTATTGGATATTTTAAGGTTATACATTTTTAGATTGAGGAGGGAATGGTAGCATAATAGTATTCAAACCGGTTTATTATACATTTTTATATTGAGGAGGGAATGGTAGCATAATAGTATTCAAACCGGTTTATTATACAGATACATTAATTGGGTTTTAAACAGGTTAAACTTATGGTTTTTAAATTAATAATACATTATCAATATTTTTTACTTGTTTTTATGTTTATGCTATTTTTAGATAAGCAATAAAATCTTCAATGTTTTTAACTTGTTATACATTTGATACAGTCAATTTATATGATGTTAATCCTGAAATTAATGAATCAACATTAATTTAAATATTTCCTTCTGCATCAACTCCTTCAAATGCTTCTAAAATTGGATTAACAATTTAGACATTTGCACCAACCGCACTGAGAGCAGCTTTGAAATAATTTTTAATTTTGTCTAATTTAACTGCGGCACTCATATTTTTTTCTTACATTGTTCTTTTAACAGTTTATACCATTTATACCATAGATTAGTCTTGTATTTTAGCATCTGGTGCTAAAATCATTAATGCAGAAGATAAATCTTATTAACTCAATATACCAGTTTAGCGATTAACTGTTTATGCCAATTCATATACTTGTTCTTCTGTAAGGGGAATTCCTGTTTTATTATCATATGTAATAACTTATATATTTTATTAACTGAGATCATCATTTGATAATTCTGGAACAGCAGATGCTGCATCTTGTGGATTTTCATAACTTGCAAAGTTTGTATTATTTAAACTATCATATACCATCAAAAATAAATGAGTACCAATTGGAACATTTTTCAAATATTTAATACATGCTTTTAATAGACATTTATAATGAATAACAAACATAACAAATTTAACCTTATCAACATTTACTCCTTTAATTTTCTTTTAGGTTTCTGATAAAGTTTTTTAGAATGGTTTAATATTAACACATTTAAATTCATCCACTGCTGTTTATACAGAACCTTTTCTGGGAAGTTAAATTTTTTCACCTGTAATCAATTTTGCCAATTCTGATGATGACATTTTAACCGATTTTAGTACATTTGCAGCAGAAGGATATTTTACAGTTAAATCTTATATTGATTTCATAAATATTTTAATAATATAACTTCTTGTATCACCTTAAAATTCTTTAATAGTTGAACCCATTTTCATATATTCACCGTTTTCATCAACTACAATAGTTTTTGTTGGAATATTGCTTTATGTTGAATATCCTTCAAAATTAGTTTTACTAAATGTTGGTAAAGTTTTAGTAAAATCTTATTATGATTAAGTTTAACTTTATTGTGGTTGTACGCCTGCTTATTGTTAAGTTTTTTTAAGAGTTTATTATAGTTTAATAGTTTATTGTAATTCTGCAACACTTGGAGGATTTATTGTGGCGTCTAATTCTTTTTCTTCGGGAGTTAATTCTCTTTCTCCACTTAAAACACCAACAACTTTCTTTGTAATAAATCTGGGTAAATCAGATTAATATGCTTATCGCCCAGATGCTGTTGTGGAAAGACCAGTAAAAAGCTTAATTAGTTCAACTGTGTCTTTTTTAAGTTAATCTACATTTTCTTTAAATTTTTTATCCATATCCATATAAACTTTAATTAGATACATATATTCAATAGTCATTTGAAACATTGTGTATTTGGCAGTTACTTGATTTTTATAAAATGATAATAGTTCTTCTGTTTTATCATTTTCAACACCTAGAAAATTTAATTGTTTTTATACAAGATTAATATTTTTTTTATATTCATTCATTAATTTATTTCTGGATGAGGGGTCAGTTGCGTCTTTTTGATTATCAACAAAATATTTAAAGGCTTTTAATGCTTTGATTTTTTAGTCTTCTGGGATTGTTGTATCGCGAGCAATAATTTTAGTCATAAAATCGTTTGCAATGGAACCTTTTTTACCAATTTTTACATCAGTTAAAGATTTAAGGTCATTCATTAAACCTTCACTTAGAACTCCCTTTGCTCTAACAATATCAGAAGGGTTGAAACTTGCGTCAGTAATAAATGCTTCAACTCTCTTTCCAAAACCTAATCTGGACCATAGTGATGAAAAAAAATCAGTAACAAAATTTCCACCTTCTAAATAAAGAACTTAATCTTGTCCTTGTACTTAGTCTTATAATTCAAGCACTTAGTCTTGTCCTTATACTTAGTCTTCTAATTCAAGCACTTAGTCTTGTCCTTATACTTAGTCTTATAATTCAAGCACTTAGTCTTGTCCTTATACTTAGTCTTATAAGTACAGAACTTAATCGTTTTACATTTACATATTTATAGAAATTTTTATTATTATAATTTTAATATAATAATATAAAAATTTTTTAAAATTATAATTTAATTAATATTGCCAAATATTAATCAATTTGTCATACTTTGTGTCAATTATTATTTTGTTTCACCTAAACGATTATAAATACCACTAATTGCGGTTTTAATAAGATTTTGTTATTGTTTATTTAGAGTTTATATATTTGGTTATACAATTGCGGCGACAGCAGAGTTAATTGAACTTTCAACAGTATCAACAACTGATACATATGAAACCATAGTTTTATAAAGAATAAATTAAGCATAAATATATTAGAATGTCATAATTTAAGAACTTACTGCTTGTTTCAAAATAGAACCAATTGCTAATTTAACTGCACGTTTTTTAACAGGGTCGTATTTCATTTTATTCATTAAGTTTTCAATTTCTATTAATTTTGTTTGATATACATTTGTAATTACTTCTTCAATGTTTCCTAATGATGCCCATTTATGTGTTTACATGTATTATTTAAGGAGACCCAGTTCTTTAAGTTTATTTTAATCACCTTTAAACATAGTATCAGAAATCATATCATTAAAACGACGAACAACATCAGACTTATCACCTTTTCCTTACATTGATTTCATTAAATCATTAAAATATTTATTTACATCTTGATCATATTTAGCATATGATTCTTTAAGTTTTGTTGAACGATCAAGTTATTCTAAACGAGAAGTTTCGTTACTAATTTCATTAGATACAAAAGAAGTTGAACGCCCTGAATTTGTATATACAGCACTTCCTGGTAAAGTATTCCACATAACAGATGTATTTTTCATAGTTTGTCCAACTGGTCCTTAACCGGTATTAAATGCAAATGGTACATTTTATACTTTTGAATTAGAATTAGAAGTAGGTTTGGTATTGTTTGGTTTAATATATGGTTAAATATCCCTAAATGCAACAGTTTTTCCTGATTTTTTTACAGTATTATTGGGATTATGAATGATGCCTTTCATTGCGGGTACATTTGAAGACATAATTATTTTTGGAATATTTTCTTGCCCAGACATAATTTAAATAATATTTATATTTTTTATATATACAATCAAAAAAATTTTAATTTTAATTATTTAAATAAATTAAGGGTTTTATAAAATAGTAATCATTGTTTTTGTTATTATATTTTTTCAGATAATTTAATAAAAACATGCAAATAGTTCCAAATTGTTCTTTTATTATCATCACTCAATGTTGTCCATTTTGATTTGATTTTGTCAACGATTTACATTAACGAAATATCTTAATGTTCTTATTTTAAAATTTCCTCATAATTTTCATAATTTTCTTATAAAAAGAATTATTCATCTTCTGATTCAATTTTAGTTTTATATTTACTCAATACATGTTCTTCAAAAATATCATGAACAATTTTAGGTTTTACATTTTATATTACATTAAATCCGGATTTAACTAATTTTAAATCATTATCTTCTGGAAAAACTTTTATAACATCATTAATAAATTATTACACTTATTTATTAAAAATTTCATATAAATTAATATTGCCAAATGAAGTCGCCATTGTAATAATGATATTATTTATACAAAAATAATATTTTTTTTTGATTTTATATTAATTGTTGTATCTTTTTTATATAAATAAACGAATTAATAATTATTTTTCAACTTCTTTTAACTGGTGGTCTTATTTCTTCAATATCTTTTGCTCTTTATTAAACCAATGCATCAATATCAATTCCAGATGTAGTTCTTTGTGAAAATTTATCAGATTATTTTGTCATATTTTAAGGATTATCATTTAGTGATTATGCACCTGTAATTGTTTTATCATCATCTTAACCAACAAAAGCAAAACTATGTTTAATTGGTTGCCCATTTGTTCCATTTTTGTCATCACCTATATATGAATATGTATCAGAAAATCCACCAGAATTTTCATTTAATTAAAATACTTCTGGTTCAACATTTTATTGTTAATTTTCACATATACTTTCTAAATATTTAAATACATCACCTCCTTCTAAAAAACTTCCATCAATAAACAAAATCGATGGAACAATTGAAATGAAATTTGGAAATTTATACCCATCTTCTAAAAGAATAATATTAAATGTATCACTTAATCCGTATTTATTAATAATTTCATATATCTTTGAACATTGAGTACATTATTAACTCATAAATAATATATTTTTATCCATATTTATAATAAAAAGTTTTATTGAATTTATTGAATATAAACTTAATATTTATTATTATTTTAACGAATATTGAAATTATATAAAGAAATGTTTATATATAATATTATAATAATTATAATAATTATCTGATTTTATATAAATTTATCTATAATTTTTATATAAAAAATCAACAAAAATGGCGTCATTTAATAAACCAAGTATTAAAAATATTAAAGAGGATAAAACCGATAATAGTATATAATTTACTATACAAGATATTGATTGTAGTTATGTTTCTGGTATAAGAAGACTTATATTAAGTTCTATTCCATTATGGGGAATATTGGGTTATCCACACGAATAAAGAACAATTAAATTTCATAAAAATACTTCAAAAGTAGATAATGAATAAATTTCAAAAACAATTTCTTTAATTCCTTTAAATATGACAGAAGAACAATTAGAAAAATGGAACCCAGAAGATTATGAATTTCATTTAGATGTTTAAAACAAATCAATTAAACAACTTACAATTACAAGTGAAAATATTAAAGTATATAATAAAAAAAATAAAAAATATGAAGAAGATAAAATTAAAAATTAAATATTTCCAATAAGTGAATATAGTAATGAAGGAATATTGATATTACATCTTAATCCAAATTATGAAGAACTTGAAAATGGAGAACATTTACATTTTACAGCATAACCAATAATTGGCAATGGTATTAAAAATGCATCATTTTAATAATAACGAGCATATTATAAAAACACATTAGATGAATCAAAAATTTAATAAAAAAGAAAAGAATTGGACGAAGAAATAAAACAAAATCTATAAAACAAAGATAAATTATTAAATAATTTTGAAACTTTATAAAAATATAGATATTATATAATGAATGAATACGAAGATGCAACAAGTTTTGATTTTACAATAGAATCATATTCAACTACATTAAAACCATAATATTTTATGAAAAAAGGTTTAGAATTATTATATAATTTGGTTGATAATGCATTAAATACTTTTGAATATTAAATTGAAAATTCCAAAAAAATAAAAGTAATATCAGAACAAGAAACAACATATACATTACCAAATATTATCTAAAAACATTTGGTATAAAAATATATTAGACCATAAAAATCAATTAGTATTTTAAAAGGTAATAAATTAAATTATACAGGATTACATATTGTATATTAATTAGAACATTTTATGGTTTAAGATTATATTTTTGAAAATGATATTAATCAAGAAGAGTTTGTATAATTTATTACAGACGAATTGGATGATATTAAAAAATTAATTTTAAATTTATAAAATATGTGGGAAAAAATATCTTCTTGATTAAACATAATAATTATTTTAAAAATTTTTTAATATTATAATTATAATTTATAATATAAAATTAAAAAGTATAATAAATATTTCATCATATAATGACAGAAACAGATTTTATTATTGATGATCTTCTGATTGGAGTTGAACAAGAATAAACCATTCTTGAACAAGAAGTAAAACAAGATGCGTTTCCAGAAATAGAAAAACTTAAAATAAATTTAGAAGATTTAATTACTGAAAAAAGTAGAGTCAGTAAAGATTTTCTAATCAATATGATGGTTGAATCTTATATGTAATCAAAGTATGATAGTTCAGATATAAACAATAATAGTGAATTATAACATATTGGTAATATTAATATATTAAAATAAATTAATTAAAATATTTTTCAAAATGGTCACTATGCCCCTATTGTTGAATTAGATAAATATGTATTCACAGAAACATTAGCAGATCCAATACCTAAATAATTTGAAAAAGATGATATCATTTAAAGAAGTTATAAATAATGGTTTAGTGACTTTTCAAATTTATTTAACAATAGACAAAATTTATCACCCGCTGATTTGAAAAAAGAATTTTATAAATTATTTTAAAATTATTCATATCCTAATTCAAAAAATAATAAAGATATAACTCCGACACTTTTGAATTAAAATGTATTTTATAAAAATGATAATAGTTTAATTAGAGTGCTTGGTTAAGTATATGATGATAAGAAAAAACTTCTTTTTAATGCTGGATAATAATTATTCATTGATGGATTTTATAAAATGTCATACGATACAGTTGATTCTCCTGAATTATATTCTTTTAAAACAGAAGATTATATTTCATATTTGAAATCACTAAAATCTAATTAAGATATTCAATGTTTTTATAATGGCGGTATTGAATATTTTAGAGTATCAAAAACATCTGATAAAGAAATAACATTAGAATATAAATAAAATACAGAAACATAAATCACTTTAAATTTAAAGGGTGAATAATAATTTGAATGTTTCCCAGTATATAAAGACTTTGACTATGGAAAATTATTTTGTAAAAATACAGAAATCAAAATCATTAATGATAATTATATACCATTAAAGAATTTTTATAATATTTTTATTCCAGATTATGTTTAAATGATATATATTATTTTTTCAAAACATTAACCCAATAGTATTGAAGAATTTTTATTATATACATATTAATATTAAATTTATTTGGATTAATCTGATGCCAATTATGAACAAATCCCCCTATTAAAATTATTATTATCATAAATAAATAAAAGTGAAGATAAAACATAAAAAAAATAAGATAAAGATAAAAGTCCGATCAAAGATTTTGCTGAAAATTTTAAATTCTTATACGACAGAGAAATAACACAATATGATAAATATATTCAAATAAATATCGATGAAATAATTAAGAATTATAAAACTTAGTTATTAAAAATATAATAATCAAAATTACCAAAAACTATTGAAGGAAAATATCCAGAATTACCAGAAAAAATTTTACCAAAGAACGAAGATTAAAAGAAACCAAATGTTAATTCTTTTGGAGGATTTTAAATGTTTTACAATGAAGAAAAATAATAATACGATATATCTAATTATATTGATGCATTAATCAATACTGTTCCTAAATAAGATTATAATAATTTTAATGAAGGATTAATGATGCTTAAAAAATTAGTATCACAATCTAAGTAATAAATGGAATCAATTGTTTAACATATTATAGACTAAGATTAATTTTAAACATATCTTGATAAAAGAAATACTTCTGATAGTGAAATTATGTAACGATAATAGTAATCTAAATAATATAATTTTAATGAAATATTGGACCCAAATTTAGAATACGAATAATTAATATAAAATAATATGGAAGGTATTGCAGGAGACACTGCCCCATATGGTTCTCTTGAAAATTCAATTAAAAGATCTAATGACATGGAATATTAAAAATTACAAGTAAAATATGTAAAATATATATAACAATTTAATGCTTTGGAAAACAGTTTTGGTATTGAATTTAATAATAATGATATTGATATGATATTATAATTTGTTTCCAAAAATAAGACAGCGTAAGATATTACTTTAACTATTGAAAAAAATAAAGAAAAAATGACAAAATTATATAAAAAGAAATCAGCAAAAGAATAAGAATTATTAAAAGAATTATTAATATCTGTCAAAAAATTATAATTATAATATGATTATTAAAATATTATATAAATGGGTTCATATATGGGATTATTATATTATTATAAATATTAATATTTTACATCAATTAATGTTTAATAAAATATTTCAAAATATTTTACATTATAATAATAAACTTCTTAATTAAAATTTAAATAATAATCATTTTAAAAATTCTTATCATTTTTGATATACAATGTATTTGAATAATATAATTAATATATATAATCTCTCGAATAAGAATAAATTTATAAAGATTTGATTTTTTATTAAAAAATACAATCTTCTATGATTAAAAATATTATTTAAAGAGCATTATAATACGAAAAGAAAAAATAACTTTTGAGTTAAGATAATGTAATTTTATCATTTCCAGGTTTCTTACCATTATTAAAACTCAATGCTAAAATTATTAAAGAAAATGAATAATTATTACCAATAATATAATTATAATATTTATATAATTAACAAATTTAATAACTTTAATATGGTATTATTTAACATAAATTAATACAAAATACTATTAATTTTAATAATTATTTTCAAAATAATATCAATATTCAATAACTTTAAAATAAATACATTTAAAACCAAAATATTTTCAAATAAATATTTTTCTAATCTTTAACTTTATAATATTTAGTAAATACAGAATATAATGAAATCAAAATTACACAAGATACAATAAAATAATAAAATGCAAAATTTGTAAAGATAATATACAATTAACCTCAAATAAAAAATTTAAATAAGAAAGAATTAACATATACAACATAATAATTAGATTAATAATTATAAACAATATAACAATATAAAAATATTTATGAAACATTTTTCTTATAAAATTCAATATTAAATAAATAACAAATAGATATTTTGTTTGAAAATTTAATATCATATAACAATAATTATAATGTCAAACAATTTGTAAGTTAAAAAATTCCATATTATATTGGTAGAATAAATCATTAAATTATTAGAAACGAATCAAACTAAATTTATATTAGAGATAAAACATTTTCAGTTTAAACAAAATAAATGATTAATGTATTACAAGAATAAGAACCAATTAATAAATTTTTAATAGCAAACAAGGAAATATTGACAAAAAATACATAAAATAGTCAAGTTTATGATACAAAATATATCAAAATGATAAGAAATTATAAAATATCTTAATATAATTAACAAAGTATGGAATCATTGCTATATATATTAAACATTTTAATTTAAATTATTAATTAACCTATATTACAAGATAAATAAAATAAAGATACAAATGAACCAGTTTATTAAGATATTTTATCTTTAAAACCTAAATTATAATCAAGTAAAATTCATGGTTAATTTATATTATTTGTTTTATCAAATCTAAATTAATATTTACAAAATAATAATGATAAGGGATTATAGGAATACAGAAATCAATAAGTTGAATCGGCGAGAGCTGAAAAAATGAAAGCTTATTAAAATATTCCAAAAGAACAACAAATGATATTAAATAAAATGATTGAATTAGGTATGACTACAATTGATGACATTGTGTATCAGTATAAAGATACAAATAATGATAGTTCTGATAAAGGAGATTTTGATATTGAAAAAGAATAACAATAACAAAAAGAAACACATAAAAACCCAGATGATTAACATAAATCATACATTGATGATTAAGATTAATAACCAGAAGAAGAAAATGAATTACCTGATGTTGATTATGAAGAAGAAGATATTGGTGAAATATATGAAGATTATTCTAATGATATTGATTGAAAATTTATAGTGTAGTTATTCAATCATTAATCATTAATCATCAATAATCATAACAGCTTTTATAAAATGTTATAAATTAAAAGAAAAATCTTCTTATTAAATATTGTTAAAATTTGTATCATAATTATCAGCAGGATTTTTAGTTAAATTAATATTTTAAACTATAACAAATTTTTTTTATTATAATTATAAATTTACAATGTATTCTTTATATGACGAAGAATTTACAAACAATAATTAAAAAGAATATAAATCATTTATGTTTAATTGTGAATCACATAATGGACATTTTTTTTCTTAAATGTTTTAATTTTAAAAATTATCAATCAACCAATTAAAAATACAATCATAGTGATAATAATGACCACACCGTGTTTTCACTATTTTATTTTATATATTTTCTAATATATTTTCTTTAAAATATATTTGTTCAGATTATTCATTGTTTTTATTATAAGATAAAGAATCAAAATCAATTTACATATTGTCATTTGAATCATCATATTCTTAACCTTTTTATTAAATTAATAATTTTTTCATATTTTTTTAGTTCTTTTTGAATTCAATGTTTTCAAGATAATTATCTTTTTAATGATAATTTTAACAAATACAACACAAATATTTTTATTCTATTTATTCTTAAATATTTTTTTCATTTTCATTTTCATTTTCATTTTTTATATCAATTATAGTATCATTGTTTTAACATTAATTTATATTTGATTATGAAGAAATTTCACCTTCTTCTAACATAAATTATTCTATATTATCACATTCAATAGTTATAATATCATTTTCTAAATCACATTATGTAACTTATTTTTCTTTTTATTATTTTTTCATTTTTTATATTTCTGATTATATATCTAATTATTTAAATGGTCCTTTATCTGATAAATTTTTTTTAATTTCTATTAATATAATGGGGTGTTCTCTTGATATTTCTTCATTTAATAGTCTTTTTTATTGTTTAATAAATAATTCATTTTGTATTATATCCTAATAACTTTCTTTACATGAATCTTCTAAATATAAATATAATATTCCCTATTATATCAAAAATCTATAATCCATACGAAATTAATATTTAAAATATAATTCATAATGTGGTTTATTTTTAAAATATAAAATAAAATCTTATGGATTTATATATTAAATCAGATAATTCATTTTAATAAAAATTATTCTATATTATACATCTAAAGAAATTAAATATAAACAATATTTATTATGAAATTATTTTAATTTCTTATATAAAAATTAAAATTAAAATAATTTTAAAAAAATGGATACAAATATAATAATTTTATATTTATTGATTATGTTTATAATTATTTAATCAAAACCGGCACTATTATTTACAAAAAATGGGGACTTGCGACACTTTGGAGTATCAAAGATTAACAATGAAACACCAGTTGATTTACTTATAACTGTTTTTATTGTTTGTGTTTTTATTGTATTTTTTGTAAATCTTACTAAATTATACTTTTAAAAATGAATATTTTTTAAATATTTTTTAAATATGTTTTTAATATTTTTTTAAATATATTTTTAAATATTAAAAAAACGAGTTTTTTTATAAAAAACAAAAAAATAAAAAAATGAATAATGTTATATAAAAAAATTTAGATGTTATGAAATTATTAAAAGATTACGAATAACATTAAACGGATGATTAATATTATAATAAATTTATGATTTATTAATAAAACAAATTAAAATAACCAGAACTGTATATTATTGAAAATAATATAGTATATGAAAAAATATTAAATAAAAAAACAAAAAACAATAAAGAAAATAACTCAAAATTGTAATCATAAAAAGAATTTTTTGTATATTAAAATTACGACGATTTGACAGAATTAAAACAATACTGTAATATAATTTTAGATAATTTATTTACAGAATTAATGAAAGATTGTTTTAATAAAGAAATTTAAAAATAAATTTTACAATACAAAAACATTGTTAATAACATTATTAATTTTGATTATTATATTAATGAAAAAATTTATATCGATTAACAACAAAAGTTAGAAAATGAATACAAATAAACAAAAGAATAAGTGTAATAAGTTAATATATAAATTTCATAAACTTCTAATTAAAAATAATTATAATCATTATTTGATTAATATTCATAACTATAATAATAACTATAAACAATTAATGATCAATTAACAATTTTAAAATAAGAAATTGTTAATAAAATATTTATTTCAAAGGAAATAAAAGATAAAATAATGAAAGGAGGTTACCCATTATAATGTAATGAAATTTTAGTTAAAATAGGTTAAGATTATGAAAATATAGTTAAAATGGATTATTATAATGATGTTTAAAAACATTAAAATGATGAAATTAAAAATTTAGAAAGTTTATCATAAAGTAATTCAAGTTTAAATTCCAGTTAAAAAATATTACAAAAAGGTGGTAAAAGAAAAAGCAAATCAACAAGTATATATTCAACAGATGAATCATTTAGATCATAATCAAGTATATAATAACATAATTAATAAGAATAATAAGAATAATATGATGAATATTATAAAAATAAATAATTATTTAATTAATAAATTTTATAACAAGGTATTATGACAAAAGAATAATTAAGTAAATAAAAATTAAAGCAAGGTTCATTTAAAAAATTTATTAATAATATATTAAATATTAATTAATAAAATTGAACAAATCTTATTTTACAATCAAAAATAATTTTTATATTTTTAATAATAAAATTAAGATAATGTCTATATAACAAGGATAAGAAGGATAATCAGAATATTTATATAATACAATCAATGTAAATAATTTTAAATATTTTATAAATGTTATAAATAAGAAAGCAGTAAATGAAGTAATTAAATAACTTAAAAATGAATAATTAATTAAAGAAAAATTAAATAAATATATTGTTAATTAAGATGCATCACTTGTAAATGCATTTTCATCTAAATAAATATTTGAAAAAGATGAATTTTAAAAGGGGTTGGTTCCATATATTGAATAAATTAGTTAATCAATAATGACATAAAAATAATATGAAAAAGTCTAAAACTTATTTAAATAAGTTTTGGATAATCCTTAAATTAAAAGTTCTATTGAAAATTACAATAATTCAAAAAATGCATTGATGAGAACTTTGGAATCTATATTTGTAGATGATATTGTTAAACTTGTTAGATAAAAAGTATAAATGCCATAGGACAAACCAATTGATAGTTCTGTAAAATTTATTTTAGAAAAACCATTAGATATTGAATCAATATAAAAAAAACCATTATATGATAGAATAATGAGTATTTTACGACTAAAATCTTCAAAAAATCAACCATATTAATCATATTATGGCACCTTAAAACAAGAATATTAATTAACTAATTAAATTTAATAATAATAAAAAAACCTTTTTGATTTATCAAGTAAAAATAAAACATAAGGTGAAAAAATTATTGATTAAATTGAAAAAATGAATATGACAACAAGTATATTAAAAAATGATCCTAAAATGAAATTATTGGGAGAACACCAAAACGCATTAGATAAAATGTCCAAAACTTTAAGAGGTTTTATTGATTATGATAAAGATATTAGTTTATATTCATAATCTTCATTATCATTATATCCACATAGTTTAGTTAAAGATTAAAAAAATAATCCAAGATTAATGGATCCATAATATATAAAAAATTTAGAAAAAACATATAAATAATGAGTAAATATTATTTTATTATTTATATAATTTTAATTACTAAAAAATAAATTATCATATTTAAAATATTAAAAAAATATGTTTTAGTAATTAAAAATACATTAATATATTAATACAAAAGTTTTAATTATTAGTTTCGTTACTGGTCTTTTATATATAAAATATATAAGAAAAAGAGATTAAAAGATAGTATATAAAATGCCAAATATAAATAAAAACAATAATAATGTAATATATTTGTCAGATGATGATAAATTTTATAAAATAGACACAGTTGAAACTTCTTGTTCAACCGAAGAAAATAAATATTAAATTATTTAATAATGAATGAAATATGCACAATTTAATTAAATTTTTATAAAAATATAAAATATAAAATATAAAATATATTTAAAAAGACTAATATAATTTAAAATTATTTATTGAATTAATATGGCAACAAAAAATTAAATGTTTATTGATAGTCCAACGGGTAAAATATTATTTTCTATTATTTTAGGATTTGCCCTTGCTTCATTATTTAGATTAGATTGTGTCAATCCCAAATGTAAAATATATAAATTACCAGATAATGTAGATTTAGAAAAAACAAAATATAAAGTTAATGATAAATGTTATTTTTTTCATTAAAGAAATTTAAATAGTTGAATAAAAATAAAATATTTTTGAATTCGTAAATTATAATAATTTTATTACATTTTTATTATTAAAATAAAAATAGTATATTTAGAATAGAATAAATTAAAATTATGGATAGAAATATCGCAGAAGAAAAGGGAGGAACACCTATATAAATTTTAGGTTAAAGTTCTTAAACTCCTAAAAATTAAGATATTTAAAAACTTTTGGATAGTATTAACGATTAATATTAACAACAATAATAATCAAATGTTGATAGTATGTAATCATAATAGTAATAATATAACTAACATTAATAACAATAAGAATAATAACAATACGAAGAATTTATGAAATTTAAATAATTATAACAAGAATAAGAATAACATTAATAACATTAATAACATTAATAATAAACTGAAAATTTCAACTTTGATAATGAATTAAATGAAGTGTCAAAATAATAAAAAAATAATAAATAAAAATCATTATTTAAAATGCCATAAAATTTTGTTTAAAATATGTTTTTATTTATGGCAATATTTACATTATTATCAATGAGAATTCTTAAAACTAAAATTATGAATTTTTTTCCAATACAAACATTAAAATATGAAAAAACAATATTGTTGATTATGGGGACATTAATATATGGAATTGGTTTATATGTAATTAATCGTTTTTGAAACATATATACCAAAAACCATTTTTAAAATAAAAAAAAATTTATTATATATATTAAATCAATATATAATAATATTAAAAATAAATTTAAATCATGACAATTAGTTATCCAAATAGTTTAATAATACAAGGGTAAACATATGTTCCAAGTATATATGCATAAGATCTTACACATTTATTAATTGGTTCATCGGGAGAAGGAGGTGTTAAATTTAGAATTGAGGATATAAATGCTATTGATATTAGAGCAAAGGCATCTGGAAACGCAACAACATAAATCGCCGCTCTTAATAATTAATCTATTGAAATTGTTCCAGCAGATACAGATAATACTGTTGTAATTGGTACTTTAACAATTGATACTGGTACAACAGCAACTTCAAATGCGAACTTTCAAGTATATTCAACTTCATAAACAAGTGGGCATTTCTTCGAATAAGATTTGGTTGTAAATGATCTTATTAGAGCATAAGCACTTAACGCAAACACAACAACAAGTAATAATGCTTCTTTAAC
>JACCDJ011204187.1_pt1:0-15000 | contig 34794 bp, 30 predicted proteins | sample 7444481 | NCBI WGS metagenome assembly JACCDJ01 (sample SAMN15323435, study PRJNA562643) | freshwater metagenome | isolation source: river surface water | place: USA:Blue River Watershed | collected 2017-08-15
CTACCAACTGAGCTATCCGGGCTCAATAAAAATTATACTATATTCTACTAAAAATAACAATATTAATATTGTTATTTTTAGTAGAATATAGTATAATTTTTATTGAGCCCGGATAGCTCAGTTGGTAGAGCAGTGGATTGAAGATCCTCGTGTCTCCAGTTCGAATCTGGATCTGGGCATTCTATTAAAGATCAGAAAATGTATTAACAAATTTAGTTGGATCAGTTTGAAATGATAATTTGACTACACCCAAAGGTCCATTACGATGCTTAGCAATTATTAATTCCGCAGGAGCTAGCTTTTCAAATTTTTCAGTTGTTGAATTATAATAATTTTCTCTATATAACATTAATACTAAATCAGCATCTTGTTCAATAGAGCCACTTTCACGTAAATCAGATAAAATTGGACGTTTATTAATTCGATTTTCAACATTCCGACTTAATTGAGATAATGCAATAATTGGAGTTTGAAATTCTTTTGCGATCGCCTTAAGTGATCGTGTAATTTGTGAAAGCTCTTGAACTCGATTTTCTGTTTTTATTTTTGAATTTAAAAGTAACTGTAAATAATCAATAACAATTAAACCAATATTAGTTTGTTCAAAGATTATTTTCTTTATTTTAGAACGAAGATCGTAAATTGTAATATTTGGTTCGTCATTTATAAAAAATGGTAACTTAGAATAAAGTTGAATACTCTTTTTTAATTTATTCCAATCCTCTTTATATAAATTACCAAGTTTTAATCGAGTTTGACTTATACCTGTTTCATTTGACAATAAACGATATATTAATTGTTCTTTTGACATTTCAAGACTAAAAAATATTATAGGTAATTTATAATTTTTTAATATATTTTCAGTTATGTTTAAAACAAAGGCTGTTTTTCCCATCGAAGGTCGTCCAGCAAGAATTATCAAATCGGATTTCTGAAACCCTTGTGTTAAAGAATCTAAATCATAAAATCCAGAGGCCAATCCGGGCAAGTCAGGCTTCAAAGCTTTTTGTTTTAGTTCTAAAAAAACAGTTGAAAATAATTCAGCAGTAGTTAATCTTTTTTCTTCTATTAATTCATTAGTTAATTTAAACGATTTTTTTTCAAAATCAGTTAAAGTCTTTTCTAATGGAATATTTGTAATATAGGCTGAATTAATAGCTTCATATCCTAGGTTGATTAGTGACCGTCTTAAAAATTTATCTTGAATTAATTGAATATATTCTTCAAGATAGACTAAATTCGGAATTTGATTAAGAAGTTCTAATAACACTTTTGTACCACCAATTTTCTCTAAACACCCAGTTTCTTTTAAAAAGTCATTTACTGAAATCACATTTATGGGAACTTTTTTTCGATACATTTCAACAATAGCTTTATAAATTTCTTGATGATTTATAAAATAGAATGTTTCAACTCGAACAGTTTTTATAGTAATTTCAACGGCTTCATAACTAATTAATAAACAACTTAATACAATTTTTTCTGCTAGAAAATTATAAGGTAAAGGTATATCGGAAATTGAAACGTGTGAATTATTATTAAAGTTTTTCATATTAATTAAAATTTAGCTATGATCTTAAAATAAAATTGGAACTCTTGTTTTTTAAACAAATATTTATTAAAATAGATATACGCGTCCTTAGTTCAGTTGGTAGAACGCTAGTCTCCAAAATTAGATGTCGAGGGTTCAAGTCCTTCAGGGCGCGCTTCTCTTAAAAATAAGAGGTATATATTAAAAATAGAATTTCTAGTAGTTTAAAATGGTTGTAATACATTTTTGATTTTCTGTAAATTTACCTTTTGAATTTTGTTAATAAGTTTTACAGAAACTATTAAGGAAATTACTGTGTAAAACTAAAAGATAAAAAAACTTGAACAAATTATATTATGATTACTACTTTAAAATCCAACTATAAATTTTTTAAACATTTTATTTAAAAAATAAAATTAAAGTCTTTTAGTATTTTGTAAAAAATTTAATATTTAAATAAATCAAAAATCTTAGAAAAAGTTGACGATTATTAGAAGTCCTCTTTTACTCTTATTTCTTACATCAAACTATAAAGTTGACTTTTATTCTTTAAAGTTAGACATTTAATATTTTACAATTTTAAAATATTAATAATAAGTATTAAAAAATTTGTAAAAATAAAGAAAAAGAATCAAAAAAAAATTAAATAGATACAAAATGATTAAAATTTAAACAAATTAATATGGCAAAAAAAATAACTGCATTAATTAAATTAGCATTACCTGCTGGAAAAGCAACCCCGGCCCCTCCAGTTGGGCCAGCATTAGGTCAACATGGTGTAAATATTGCAGCCTTTTGTAAAGAGTATAATGCTCGAACAACTGAAAAGATGGGACTTATTATTCCTGTAGAAATTTCGGTTTATGAAGACAGAAGTTATACTTTTATTCTTAAAACACCACCTGCATCTGTTTTATTAGCGAATGCTGCAAAAGTTAAAAAAGGTTCATCAACTCCAAATCGAGTAAATGTTGGATCTGTAACAAAAGCTCAGTTAGAAGAAATAGCTAATATTAAATTACCAGATTTAAATACTACTCAAATAAGTAGTGCAATACGAATTGTTGAAGGCACTGCCAGAAACATGGGCATTACAATTACAGATTAATATTTAAGTTTATAATAAATTTTTAAGAAAGAGATTATATGCGAAAATTATCCCGACGTCAAAATGAAAACCGGAAAAAAGTTAAAAATATTGTTCATTCAAGTTTAGAAGAAGCAATTACTCTTCTTCAAGATACAGCGACCGCAAAATTTATTGAATCGGTGGAGTTACATGCTAATTTAAATATTGATCCAAAATACGCTGATCAACAATTACGTACAACTGTAACTTTACCTCATGGAGTAGGAAAATCTGTACGAATAGCTGTTTTAACCAATGAAGCTAATTTTACCGAAGCAAATAATGGTAAAGCAGATATTGTTGGTAGTCAAGAATTAATTGATTCTATTAGTCAAGGTATAATTAATTTTGATTTATTAATTGCTACACCTGATATGATGCCAAAATTAGCAAAACTTGGTCGCGTTTTAGGACCAAAAGGATTAATGCCTTCACCAAAATCAGGAACTGTTAGTACAAATTTAACAGAGACATTAGCGGATTTTAAAAAAGGAAAATTTGAATATAAAGCTGATAAAACCGGTGTTGTTCATGTAAATTTTGGAAAAGTAAATTTTTCAAAAAATCAATTAATTGAAAATTTAAGATCTTTGTATCAATCAATTGAGCAAAATCGTCCATCTGGTGTTAAAGGTAAATATTTTAAAAGTTTATTTATCTGTAGTAGTATGGGTCCATCTATTCAATTAGATTTGAATGCATTTAATTAATTTATTAACTTTAAATTATTAACAAAAATTATATATACATATATTAAATAAATATTCTTATGTCAGAAAAAATTACTCAAATTGTTGAAGAATTAAAAACGTTAACTTTATTAGAAGCTTCAGAGCTTGTAGCAGCTATTGAAGAAACATTTGGTGTCGATGCATCAGCAAGTGTTGGTGGTAATATAGTAATGGCCGCAGCTCCAGCTATAATTGAAGAAGTAGAAGAAAAAACAGAATTTAATGTAATGTTAGATGAAGTTCCTGCGGATAAAAAAATTGCAGTATTAAAAGTTGTTCGAACTCTAACAGGTTTAGGTTTAAAAGAAGCAAAAGAACTTGTAGAATCTACACCTAAAGTCGTTCAAGAAGCATTAGGGAAAGAAGCTGCAGAAGATGCTAAAAAACAGATTGAAGATGCTGGTGGAAAAGTATCATTAACATAATCATTTTTTAAAGTATCATTAACGTAATAATAAAAAATTATTATGTTCATGATACTTTTATAATTTTTTATCGCTCTTAAAAGATTTCATAAAATAATTCTTATTATTTTATGAAATCTATTTATTTTGATCTAGTACCCTCTCTTTCTTTTAAATCAGAAAGAATGTTATGCTATTTACTTGAAAAAAAAGGAATCGATTATAAAATGGTAGTTCTAGGTTCTAAAATAAATTACTTTAAAAAATCAATGTAGAACATTAAATTATGCAACTGAAATAATCGAATTAGTTAAGGAATTTAATATTAATTTAATTGATCTTACTGCATCATCGTTTCCAGGAATTGGCACATCTACTAAGTCAGGATCACAATTTGTATCTAAAATAGAAATAATTGGAATTCCTAATTTACGACACTCTTTAATGGCTGTGATTTCACGTTTTTGATCAATGATAATTGCAACATCTGGTAATTTTGTCATATCTTTGACACCATTTAAATGTTTTCGTAATTTTTCTAATTCTTTTAAACGTAATGATGCTTCTTTTTTTGGTAATAATTTAAAAATACCTTCAACTTCTTGTTGTTCCAATGTTTTTAATCGTTCAATTCGACTTTTTAAAGTCGTCCAATTTGTTAACATACCACCTAACCATCTATGATTTACATAATATCCTGAAGGACAACGTTTTGCTTCTTGAGCAATTAAAGCACTTGCTTGTCTTTTTGTTCCAACAAATAAAAATGTTTTTCCTTCTAGTGCAGCATTTTTAACATAAGAATTTGCTCTTTTTAATAGCTGAGCTGTTTGGACTAAATCTAAAATATGAATATTGTTACGTTCTGTATAAATGTAAGGAAACATTTTCGGGTTCCATCGATAAGCTTTATGTCCAAAATGAACACCCGCTTCTAATAGTTGGGCTAAGTTAATATCAGCCATAAAATTTTATAACTCCTTAAGTAAATAATTCCTATTAATTTTAGTATAGAGGAACATTACCAGATTGAAAAGAAATAAGTCTATATTTTTATTTTAATTTTTTCTAAATTAATTTTTTTTTTATATTGTAAACTTTGATTAAAACAATTTGAATAACTTTGATATCCAGTACCAGATGGAATTAAGTGTCCAATAATTATATTTTCTTTTAAACCACGTAACCAATCAACGCGTCCTTCAATAGCAGCTTTTGTTAATACACGTGTCGTTTCTTGAAAACTTGCGGCTGAAATAAAACTTGGATTATTTAAGGCGGCTTTTGTAATTCCTAATAATAACGGAACATAATATGCAGCACGCTTATCGTATGATGTAATAATTTCATTAATATATTGAATATGATATAAATCAACTAATTCACGAGGTAATAAGGGAGTATGACCTTCATGTGTTATTAAAACTTTCGTTGTCATTTGTTTAATAATAACTTCTAAATGTTTATTTGCAATTGATACACCCTGTGAATCATAAACTGATTGAACAGCATTTAATATTAATAATTGAATTTTTTTAAATGTTCTATAACTTGCTTCATAATTGTTTGTTAAACGATAGGAAATTGCAAAAGTTTTTTTCTTACAAAAGAATTGTTTTTTTATACCATAATAATTAAAGTAAATTTTTAATAAATTATGGGGGTTAATTTTATCATTTTCCTTTATTGTTGTTCCGAGTTTTTGAAATTCAAAGCTAGAATCAATACTAGTTTTTTGAATTAACAAACTTTTTTTCTGATTTGTTGCTAAATATTTATTTGTGGGTTTCTTTTTACGAGCTTCTAATAATTCTTCTATTCTTGGTAAACCTTGAACAATATCTCCCGTAATTTCTTTCTCAAAGTTCAATAAACCAATTACTTCACCTTTTTCAATAAATTCACCATTTTTACAATATACATTATTTACTTCTTGTTCAAAATAATCTTCTGTTAAAGAGTGAATTCCAATTGATTTATTAAAAGGATATTTTAAAAATTTTAAACCTATTAGATTGTTATTAAAAGAAACTTGTTTTTGTAGTTTATTCTCAATTAAGTCTTGGCTTTTTAATAATAATGGCAAACATTGTTTAATTTTTAATTGTTTATTTGAAATATACAAATGATTTAAGTTTTTTGTTGTTTCATTTAAAATTCTTTGTTCTTTTTTAAATAAAGAAAAATTTTTAAAAAATAATGGTATTGGTGAACTATAAAATTTACCATTTTTTTTAATAAACATTTTTGAAAATTTAATTTGTAATCCGTATGATTTTTTGTCTAAATATAGATTTTTATCTGGACTTAATTTTTTTATAAATGCCCATTTTTTAATATCTACTAATGATCGTTTTGTAATGTCGGTATAATTTAAAAAAATATTACTTTTTGTATTAAAAATGTTATTATTTAACCTAGTTAATTTGTATTGTAACGTCAGTTTTTCTTTGGAATCTTCAGTTTTACAATTTGGAAAAAAATATGGACGACCCTTTTGTATTGTTAGAAATTGTCCATTATCAATTAGTATTTTTCCTGTTTGATTAACTTTAATATTATCGATTATTAATTCATTAACTATTTTATTTTTTCTTTCTTCTTTATCAACTGTTATACAATCCTTATTTGATATTAAAAAAATTTGTTTTTTCTTTAATCGTTTTGATTTAAATTTTACTATTTCTAAAGAATTTACTATAAGTGATTCAAAATATCCTATAATTGTATAAGAATCCACAAATTGTGTTGGTTCAACAATTAAACAATATTGTAAATTTGTATATTTTAAATGGGCGGGAATATAATGCTTTAAAATTAAATTTTCTGAAATCTTAATATTTACTAATTGATTTTTAAAACAATTACTTAATTCAATGGTCGTAGTATTTCCTAATGAATTATTTGATTTTATATTTATGATTTTTGAAATCAAATTTATGCTATTCGATGTTTTAATTTTTTTATTTGTTTTATAGCGATAATTAATTTGATTAGTTAGTGTTAAAGACTTTGATTTACTACTATACTCATTTTTAGGGATTTCATAAATCATAAAAGGTCGAATTAATAATTGATTATTTGATTTATGAGTTATATGTTCACATAATGATGGTTGAGTTATTTTGATATTCTCAAAAATCATTTCCCCTGGATAAAATACTTTTTTATCTAATTGTTCAAATTGTTTCCCTTGATAAACGAATCCTCCTTTAATTGCAATTTCTTCAATTATGTTATTTTTTTGACAGACGTTTATAATTCCTGCTGTTTTTGAACGAATATTTGGAATAATTTCAAAATTTTTTGCGATAAAATTACCATTTTCTACTAATAAAATGTTCTTATCACAGTTTAGTTTGTAAGTTTCTTCAGATAGCCAAATTAAAGAATTATGAATAATTTTTTTTTTTAATCTTAATTTTAAAAATACACTTTCCATTCCTTGATAATTTAAAAAATTTTGATAAAAAATAAATCCATTTTTATCTATTCTCGTTTCTAAATTTTTTAAATAATTTTTGTAATGATTTTTATTAATTTTATCATAGTCTTGTTTCGTTATTTCATATGGTAGATTATATGGAATAGAAATATTATTTTTATTTATATATAATTTTTTATTAATTCGTTGGTCATAGTACATTATTCCTCCGGTTATGGTTTTGAAATGATTTTCAAAACAAGTCGCAAAAGGTTTATAAGTTTTACATTTTTTCCAATTTTTAGAATTTGAATCTTTTAAATTAATTAAATATGTTAATTTTTTATAGTTCAGTACATAATTCTTATTATTTTTTGGTTTCGAAATTTTTTGAATATAACAATTAGATCCAAAACAATATTTCTCATTTATTAATTGAATTTTTTGTTCTAATAAATTTTTTTTTTCATTAAAAATCTTAATAGAGCCGTAAGATTGATTTATTAATTTTGTTCTAAAAATATAACTATTTTTATTAATTTTATGATCCGTATAATAATTTAGGTATGAATTAATTGGAGCTTGATAAACTTGACCAGACAAAATCCACAATAATTTATTTTGAGGGATTAAGTTCATTCTTGTTTTTAAACGAGGAATACAAATTTCCCCTGCCGTATCGCTTAATATAGGTTTTCTTTCAGTTAAAGTTTGTTTTTCTGTACTTATTAATTCACCTATTATGGAATCTTTTTTAATATATTGATTACTTTTTACAAATAACATTGTATTTCTTAACAATTCAATCTGTATAATTGATTGATCAAATTGTTCTGGTATTAATATTAAAGATCCAGAATTTTTTGTAACTAAAACATCTTCTCCCCGATTTGTCCTTAATATGACTGTTTTTAAAATTTTAGAAAATTTAATAATTCCATCTTTTGGACTAATAATTTGTTGACGTGCTTCAGAGGTAAAAATTCCTCCTGTGTGAAAAGTTCGCATTGTTAATTGAGTACCTGGCTCACCTATTGATTGTCCTGCTAGAATACCAATTGCTTCACCTAAATCAACTAAATTTTGATTAGATAAATCCCATCCATAACACATTTGACAAATAGAATGATATAAATTACAAGTTAATGGAGAGCGTATATAAAATTTTGAAACGGATTTTTGTTTAAATAGAGTTAATAATTCTGAAGTGATTGCTGTATTAGGAGAAGTAATTAATGTTTCGGTTTTTGGATCATAAACTGATTTTAATAAAATTCTTCCTATAAGTTTTTCATTATTAAGTTTATTTGAAGTCTCAATTCGAAATGAAGAATATGTTAAACAATCTTTTTCTCGAATAATAATATCCTGTGCAATATCAATTAAACGTCTTGTTAAATAACCGGAATTTGCAGTTTTTAATGCTGTATCAACAATACCTTTTCGAGCACCATAACCAGACATTAAATAATCAGTAATAGTTAATCCTTCACGAAAATTTTTCTTAATAGGAACTCGCATAATCTCCCCACTAGGATCAGCCATAAGTCCTCTCATACCAACTAATTGACGAACTTGAGATAAATTTCCTCTCGCCCCCGAAAATGCCATTATATAAACTGAATTTAAAGGGTCATAAGCCTTAAAATACGAAACTACATTATCTTTTAACGATTCACTAGCTATGCTCCAAGTGTCAATAATCTTTTGAAAACGTTCAACATTTGTAATTTTTCCTTTTAAACAAATTTTTTCTGCATTTTCAATATCTTTATTGGCTTTTTCTAACATTTCATTTTTTGTTTGAGGAACTTTTAAATCTTCTATACTAATTGAAATTCCAGCCTGTGTTGCATATTTAAATCCAAGATATTTTAATTCATCGGCCAATAAAGAAGCTTGCATAGAATCATACTTTGAAAAACTCCATCCTAATAATTCTTTTAATTGTTTTTTATTAATAAGTGTATTTTGATAAATATAATCTTTCATAGTTAGTTTCAACGATTATTTTTTAGAAGTTCAAATATTTTATAGATTTAGGGTTTAAGATTTAATGTTGTTTGAATAATATAATTTAAAAGAACACGCCCAGTTGTGGTTTGTATATATTGAACAATAATTTTATTATTTTTATCTTTACGTATTTGAATATTTTCATAATATTCAATATAACTTTCATCTTTTAATTGTATAATTTTTATAAAATTTAAAGGTTTAGCAATTTTATTTTTATATCGAACCCAAATCGCAGTATGAATTTCAATTTGATCTTGATTATAAGCTAATATAACATCATTTAAATCTGCAAAATAATGATTTGAACCTAATAATCCAGGAATATTATTTATTGTTAAATAATAACAACCTAATACCATATCTTGACTTGGCATAATAATTGGTTCACTATTTGCCGGTGATAAAAAGTTATAAGGTGCTAACATTAACATATAACATTCGGCTTGTGCTTCTATAGAAAGTGGAACATGAACAGCCATTTGATCACCATCAAAATCTGCATTGAATGCAGAACAAACTAAAGGATGAAGTTTAATAGCTCTGCCTTGAACAATAATAGGTTGAAACGCTTGAATCCCTAATCGATGTAAAGTGGGAGCTCTATTTAAAAAAATGGGATGATTTGCTAAAACTTTTTCAAGTACCCTATTAATAATGGATTCATTTTGTTGAAGCAAATTTTTTGCAACTTTCATATTACTAGCTAATCCTTGATTAATTAATTCACGAATTATAAAGGGTTGAAATAATTCAATGGCCATCTCATAAGGTAAACCACATTGATTTAATTTTAAACTTGGACCCACAACAATTACAGATCGTCCAGAATAATCGACACGTTTTCCAAGTAAATTTTGACGAAAACGACCATGTTTTCCTTTTATAATATCTGATAAGGATTTTAACGGACGATTACTTGCACTTAAAGCAATTTTCCCACGTTTTCCATTGTCAATCAATGTATCAACGGCTTCTTGTAACATTCTTTTTTCATTTCGAATAATTAATTGTGGAGCGTCAATTTCTAATAGTCTAAGAAGACGGTTATTTCGTGTAATTATTCTTCGATATAATTCATTTAAATCAGAAGTTGCAAACCGTCCTCCTTCCAATTGAATCATGGGACGTAAGGCTGGTGGTATAACGGGTAATATTGTGATTATCATCCAAGCTGGGTTTGCTCCAGTAGTTACTAAATTTTCTAAAATACGGATTCGTTTAATTGATTGATCTCTTAATTTATAAATCCTTTGGTATTCCCATTTACGATATGAAAAATTATAAACTTGATGAAGGAGTTTACTACATAACATAATAAAATTTCTTGTTTTCATTATCTCTTGATCAAGATTTAATTTCTCTAATTCACGTTTTATTAGAACAGCACCAATTAAATAATTTGGTGTTGCTCGTAATAAATATTTTGGTGTATTTCTTCGTCGATTATGAAATTTAGAATGTGGTTTTAATGGATAGCCCGTAAATCCTAATTCTCTACAACGTCTATACTGTTGTAAATCCCAATGTAATCCATAAAAAGCTATTTCATCTTCTGCAATAAAGTAAGCAAGAGAAGCGAGTTTTATTCTTTTTATTCGTTCGTCATAAAAGTTAACAAGATTAGATTTTTTCTGTTTTCCTATTCCTTTAAGAAATTCTTTACAATTGAAAATAGCTTTTGGACTTGAAAGATAATTACGACAGTCAATTTCGGATGATATAGAATCAGGAATATCTTTACTATCTTTTTCTCTAAGATTTCGTATATTTGCATATTCTATCCAACCAGTATCCAATCGTTTTTCGCATTGTTCAACTTCAAGTAATAAAGCTATATAATTTGGTCGACTATTTGTATACCAAACATGAGTAACAGGATAAATTAAATTTATATGTCCCATTCTATGACGTCGAACTCTTGATTCTGTTAATTCTACTCCACAACGTTCACATATTAATCCTTCGTATCGAACTCGTTTATATTTTCCACATGCACATTCTAAACTTTTACTTGGACCAAAAATTCTTTCACAAAATAAACCATCCATTTCTGGTTTAAATGTTCTATAATTAATTGTTTCTGATTTTTGAACTTCCCCTACAAATTGTCCATTTGGCAACTTTCTATGAGACCATTGTAATATCCTCATCGGAGAAGCTAACTTTATTTTTATATAATCAAATTCTTTTTCAGAGCGTATCATATTAAATTTTTAAAAGGAAATATTATTTATATTTGATGTATGAGAAAATGTTTTTAATAAGGGATTATATTTTTCAATTAAATTTAATTCAATTTCATACGATTTCGTTGAATTAAATTCATCAATTCTATAAGTACTTAGATCTAACCCAATTGACCGTAATTCTTGTACTAAAACTTTAAATGATTCTGGTATCCCAGAAGTGGGGATAGACTGGCCTTTAATTATAGCATTTAAGGTTTCATTTCTTCCTTGCATATCATCAGATTTAATTGTTAACAGTTCTTTTAAAGTAAAAGATGCACCAAATCCTTCGAGTGCCCAGACTTCCATCTCTCCAAATCTTTGACCTCCATGTTGAGCTTTTCCTCCTAGAGGTTGTTGAGTTACTAATGAATAGGGCCCAGTCGCTCTAGAATGCATTTTATCATCAACTAAATGAATTAACTTTAACATATATGCATTCCCAATTGTAATTGGATTGTCAAATTCTTTACCTGTTCGACCATCAAGAAGAACTATTTTTCCTGGCGAATATGGATTAAAAAGCCAAGCTTCATCATTTTCAACCGAAGCTTGTCTTAATTTTTTATTAATTAAAATACGAGAAACTTCTGCACCATACATTTCATCAAATGGTAAAATTTTAAAACGACGGTTTAATTTATGCCCAGCGAATCCTAATAAACATTCATATAATTGTCCTACATTCATTCGTGAGGGAACTCCTAAAGGATTTAAAATAATATCAATAGGTGTCCCATCAGGAAGAAACGGCATATCTTGACGAGGTAAAATTCGTGAAATTATTCCTTTATTACCGTGACGACCTGCAATTTTATCACCTACTTGAATTTTTCTTATTTGTGCAATAAAAATCTGAATTTTTTCAAATTTATAAGCTAACTTTGTACGACGATTAAAAGTTAAAGTTTCAATAACCCTTCCATATTCTCCTTCCGGCATTCTAAATGATGTGTCACGGACTCCCTTTGCTTTTGCTCCAAAAATTGCTCGAAGTAACTTAGATTCTGGTAATTGTTCAGATTCATCTTTAGGTATAATTTTTCCAACTAAAATATCACCTGGTTTTACAAATGTTCCAATTGTAACTATTCCATCTTCATTTAAATGTTGAACGTCTGAAATACTTAAATTAGGAATATTATTAGTTGTTTGTTCACACATTTCTGCTGTTCGATCAATTTCAATTTCATATCGTTCTATGTGAATTGAAGTAAAAATATCTTCATATACCAAACGTTCATTAATTAGAATAGCATCTTCAAAATTATAGCCTTGCCATGGCATATAAGCTACTAAAACATTTTGTCCTAAAGAAAGTTCATTACTTACTATTCCTGGACCATCTGTTAACATTTGACCCGATTTAATTTTTTCACCCTCCCAAACTATTGGTCTATGATTAATACAAGTTTCTTGATTTGATCGTTGATATTTTTGTAAATCATATCTAGACTGTCTACCTGACTCTTCACGAATAATGATTTTATTTGCTGTTACTAATTGAACAATACCAGCTTTTTGCGCATTGATTGCCATTCCAGAGTTTAATGCAATTTGATTTTCTAACCCTGTTCCAACAATAGACTTTTGTGGTAATAATAGTGGAACAGATTGCCTCTGCATATTTGAACCCATTAGTGCACGATTGGCGTCATCATGTTCAAAAAATGGTATTAAAGATGCAGCTACTGAAACAACTTGAATTGGAGAAATAGCAATAAAGTCTACTTCGGACGGTGTAACTGTTAAAAAATCTTGTTTATAACGAACAGGGATTAAATTTTTTGTTAAATAATTTTTTTCATTTGTTGAAATATCAGCAGGAGCAATTTTATATAAATCTTCAATATCTGCTGTTAAATAAATAGGATTTCCATTTTTAATTACTTTTCCATTAATAACCCTCCAAAAAGGGGTTTCTAAGAAACCTGATTCGTTAACTCTCGCACATGTTGTTAATGAAGCAATTAAACCGACATTCTGTCCTTCAGGTGTCTCGATTGGACAAATACGACCATAGTGACTAGGATGGATATCTCGAACTGCAAGACTAATACGATCTCTATCAAATCCTCCAGGTCCAAGTCCACTAATTCTCCGTCTATGTGTTAATGCAGATAATGGATTTGTTTGATCCATATATTGCGATAATTGACTTGCTCCAAAAAATTCTTTTATCGTTGCACCAATAATATTAAAACTAGATAATTGACTTGAGTATGTTTTATTTGTTTGTGTTCTTAATTTTCGTAATAGTCTTTGAAATCCAATACGAAATAAATTTTGTAACAATTCACCAACTGAACGTACTCTTCTATTTTTTAAATGATCAATATCATCACTAATTTGTTTATTAAGAGATAATATGATTAATTTATCAATTATCGCAAAAATATCTTCATACGTAATTGTAATGATACGTTTTGAAAGTTTTATGTCTAAACTACTATTTAATTTGGACCGTCCAATTTTTCCTAGACGATAATATGAGGGATCAAAAATTCTAGAAAATTCAGAAATATTTTTATAATAATTTTTGTTTAAATTAAAACGTAATAATTTATTTGGATAAAAAATTGAATTAGTTAAAATAGGTTTATTAAAATAGAAAAACTCTGAATTTTGTAAATTTTGGCAAATTTCTAAATCCGTTACTCCCATTTCTTTTAATAAATGAATAATCGGTTTTTGTGTTACTTTATCAAGTTGAATAATGATTTCATTCTCATGGTTTTTTATAGGGTATTTAGAAAGATTTATTTTTGTATTTTTTTGAAATCCAAATCTAATCCATGATCCATATTCAGGAATTAATGTTGCTGTATATAATTCTTTTTCTTCATATTTTTTTTTATAAATATCTTTTATCAAATGATCATCTTTATATTGAATAATTTTTGATTTTGTTTTTAAATATTTTGTTTTATTTTTAAATAATGTTGCTTGTGAATACTTTCTTTTTTTATCTTTTTCTTTTTTTGTAAAGTTATATTTAAATTTAATAAGTTCTTTAAAACTAGTCGTAAAATAAAGACTAGATTTCATTTGATTATTCTTAATAAGACTTTCAATTTTAGGTGCAATATTTAATTTTAAAAAACTAAAATTGTTTAATTGATTAAAATTTTCTAATTCTCTAACTATAAAAGTAAGTATTTCTAGATTTAGATGTAAACTTATTAATAGTTCTGACTTATTAAATAATTGATCATATAGTTTTTTAAATTGGGTTGAATTTTTTAATTGAATTTTATTATTAGTCTTATTATTTTTTTTTAAGAGTTTATATTTATTAATTATTTTTAATAATAAATTTAATGAATTAATAAGAGACAAAATTGTGTCTTTATCATTATAAGAAATAAATTTCTTATTTAATGATTTCCATTTAAAAAAAATTTTAATTCGTTTCTCTTTTGTAGAGAAATTTTTAATTTTTGAAAAATAATTATAAATTTTAAAATGTTCAATCAATAAATCACTAAATTTATTTTCATCACTTTTTATATCGTTAAAAGAATAAATATTCAT
>JACCDJ011204187.1_pt1:22500-30000 | contig 34794 bp, 30 predicted proteins | sample 7444481 | NCBI WGS metagenome assembly JACCDJ01 (sample SAMN15323435, study PRJNA562643) | freshwater metagenome | isolation source: river surface water | place: USA:Blue River Watershed | collected 2017-08-15
ATCAATTAAATCTATAAATGTTTGATTACGTTTTAAATTATTGGTAAAGAGTAGCACCTAACCGAATTGCTAAAACACTTGCTAATAAAGCACACATTAATGCGATATAAACTTGAAAATCAGTAATCATAGTATTTTTTATTATATAAATATTTAATAAAATAAAGGGATTCTAAGGAATTAGAGTATGTTTACTAAACAATTATAGATTTTACCTATACTCTAATAAATTATATATAAATTATAGTTTAAATTTATAATTTGTATATCATTTTTATATGTTACCAACTAGACTTTGTAACTCCTGGTAATAAACATTTATGCGCCATTTCACGTAAAACATGACGTGAAATACCAAAATCTCTATAAAAACCTCTCGGACGACCAGTTTTCCAGCAACGATTTCGAATACGAATTTTTGAACTATTTTTTGGTAATTGTTGAAGTTTTGAATGAATTTGTAATTTTAAATTAAAATCACTTGTATTCTTATATTCCATCAATAATACTTGACGTTTTGATTCATATTTTTTATGTAGCTTAATTCGTTTTTTTTCTCTTTCAATCATACTTTTTTTTGCCATAAACTTCTTTAGACTTTTAAATGTATTGTAAATTAGAATTAATATAAATAGATAAAGGTAAAAATTAAACTTAATTTTTACCTTTATCTATTTATATTAATTGTATATTTATAAGGTTTATATAGCAATATTTAAAATTTTTAATATTTGAATATAATGCAGATTACAGTTTAATAAATTTTTTCTACATACGTATTTTTACTAATCTTAACTTTAATACTATAACCTTTTAAATCTATTATATTGTTCAATTTATTTACTTATCAAATTCAATAAAAAAACCAACCTTTTTAATAATATAAGTATGTTTTTTAATTTGATTTATATTTAATTTCTAATTAAAAGAAGTTTTATATTTTGAAATATATTTTAAATTTTTATTTGGTAAAATTGTATAAGTACTTAATAGTTCACGGAATTCATTACCTTCCATTGTTTCTAAATCTAATAATTTTTCAACAATTAAATCAATAATTACACGATTATCTACAATTATTTGAAGAGCTTTCTGTTCACAATAGTTAATAATTTTACATACTTCATCATCAATTCGATCTGCCATACTTTCTGGATATTCAGAATTTTGATTCATTGTTCCACCTAAAAATACTTGACCATTCGATTCATCTTCAAGTGCAATTGGACCAATATTTGACATTCCAAATCTAGTAACCATTTGTCGAGCTAAATTAGTAACTTGTTGTAAATCACTACTTGCACCAGTTGTTACTTCTGGATCACCAAAAATAACTTGTTCAGCTGCGCGACCACCTAATGTTCCTATAATACGAGCTAATAAAGCTGAACGAGATATTAAACTTTGATCTTCTTCTGGTGTAAACCAGGTCAAGCCTTTTGCAGTTCCACGTGGGGTAATTGTAATTTTTTCTACTTCATCATGTGATTGTAAGACTGTACCAGTAATTGCATGTCCAACTTCATGATAGGCTATTAATTTTTTGTTTTTACTATCTTCCATAGGAGTACCTGCAATACCTCCAATAATTCGATCAATAGCCTGATTAACTTCGTTTTTTGAAATTGTTGACTTTTTGTATCTGGTAGCTAAAATTGCAGCTTCATTTAATAAATTAGCTAAATCTGCCCCGGAAAATCCAGGAGTTCGATTTGCTAATTGAACTAATGAAACATCTTCACTTAAAGGTTTATTTTTCGCATGAACTTTTAATATACTTATACGCCCTAATCGATCTGGTAAATTAACTGTAACTTGACGATCGAATCTTCCAGGACGCAATAAAGCAGCATCTAAAATATCAACACGATTTGTAGCACCAACTACAATTACTCCTTTATTTTCTTTAAACCCATCCATTTCAGTTAATAATTGATTCAGCGTTTGTTCACGTTCATCGTTTCCACCTCCAACACCAGCTCCACGTTCTCGACCTACCGCATCAATTTCATCGATAAAAACAATACAAGGAGCATTTTCTGAAGCTTTTTTAAATAAATCTCTTACTCTCGCAGCTCCAATACCAATAAACATTTCAACAAATTCTGAACCAGCTACACTAAAAAATGGAACATCTGCTTCACTAGCAATTGCTTTAGCTAATAATGTTTTTCCAGTTCCTGGAGGACCGACAAGAAGAATTCCTTTTGGAATTTTTGCACCAACAACTGTATATTTTTCTGGCTCTTTTAAAAATGAAACAATTTCTTCGAATTCAGCTTTTGCTTCATCAATACCAGCTATATCATTAAAACTAACCCCTGTATCAGCACGACGTTCAAAACGGGCTGTCGATTTACCTAAATTTAATGGTGATTGACCCGATCCTCCACCAAAGTTTTCAGAGTTTTGGAAAAAATAAACTAACCCTGCAATAAAAACTAATGGTAAAAGTAAATTACTTGCGATTGTAAGGAATAAATTCTTTTGTTCAGCTGGATGTGCATCAAAATCAATATTATATTCTTTTAATTTTTGTATTAATTGGGCAGCTCCAACCGGAATCTCAACGCGAATTGTCTGTGGTCGATTTCCTAATTCTGGACTAGATGCTTGAACAATTGCATTTCTACTATTGTCATATAAATCAACTTGTTTTACCCATCCCATTTCTAAATATTCTAAAAAACGTCCATATGTCATACGGGAGCTTACAACATTTTGATTTAATTGGGCTTGGTTTCTAATAGTATTTGGACTTTCAGGACTTTCTATCCCAAAGGTTTTTACTCCTAAATCAATAAGACTAATAAGTATTATTCCTATTAATATTGCTCTTAAAATTTGTTGTCCCATTTTTTATGCTAATTAATTTTATATAAATATAGTTTTGTTATAAATTGTAACATACTTAAAAGAGCAAAAACAACAAAATTTTTATTTAATTTTAGCAGGATTAACTTACTCTAAAGATGCCTAAAAAAAATTTATCTCTTAACTATTGTTTTTTAATTGTCGAGATGATATTATATTTCCAGTGTGTATAAATGATTTAAAATCATATGTTTTTAGTAAATAAACAGAGGTTACTAAAAAGATTGCTGGTGTAGCTCAACGGTAGAGCAACGGATTTGTAATCCGTAGGTTGGGGGTTCAAATCCCTTCACCAGCTTTAAAAAAACCAAAAACATATGATTTTGTTTAAAAAGTTATTTAAATCAAAAAATTAACTATTACACTAGAGATTATACTATGAATAACAAAAAAATACCACAAGGATTTGCAATTAATAACGAAATCAGACAACGAGTAACTAGAGAATTATCAAATAACCCACAAGGAAAAAAAGTATTAGATATACTTAAAAAAGGAAGTGATCAGCTAACGCCAAAGCAACAAGAAACTATAATCTCATATTTAAGTCAATATGCAATAGATGCAACATCACTATTAATAAGGGGAAACTTAGAGGAGACATTGCAAAAACTATAATAGACGTTATAGGAAACAGAATGTTTACAACTATGATAATTAACTATAAAAGTGAGTATAAAACAAGAGCTAACGCTGAAATGATCACAGGTCAAGTTAAAATCTTTAAAATAACTATAGGTATACCAATAAAAGGCATATTTAAAAATATACCACACGGATATCATATAAGATCTATTAAACTATTTAACACTAGAGAAGATGCAACTTCAAAAAGAGAATTTCTTGTGAGCAAATGTGGAATGGACCAAAAAAGAATAGATATATTCGGACCTAAAAGTTTTATGACATATGAAGATTGGCATACTTTAACAAGAGCAGAAGAAGTAATAAAAGAAGCAAAATTAAGTGATAAAGTGCGTCAAAGCAAAAGTAAAAAACTATTAGCAACAAAATACCCAACAGCAGGACAACAGAGGTTAAAAAACAAATTAGCAATAAAAGGTATAACTATATACCAAAGACCAACCAAAGTATATATTCACTAATAAGAAAAATAAAAACAAAGCTTATAATAAATAACGACATGCAATGTTATTACATAAACGTCAAAGTTTACTTATCTAACAGTAAAAGAAAAATAGATTGTAATAACAAAGCTTCTGCATACACTAAGAACTATTTGAAATGATTATAACATAAGGAAATCAGCCGTATGCAACAAATTATCTAACAAATGATGAACTAATAACAACTAATTATGTTGGAGACGGATCGGAATGATTCTTCGACAGTCTGATTGTAAGAAAAAATGTAGATATTTTTTCTAAAGGAGCACTAATAGAAAATGTTAATGTATTAAGAACATACAATTTTATCTTATTCCCTACGGAAACAGCAATAATAGAAATAGACCATAATTATGAAAGAGGAATTGATTTATACGACCTAATGAGAACAAATATAAATGAAGCATGTGCACATACCTTCTTTATTATATGTTCTACAGGAGTAGACGGAGCAAGAGCAACACATAAATCAAATGATGCTATAAGATTTCATGGAACTTCACCGTTAATTAATAGATCTGAAATTAGTCGTACAGTTGAATTTACTGAAAAAATAGGTGAACAAGATTATCCATGTACACAAAAAATAGCATATAACAATATCAACTTTTGGGAAGATGAACCTACTGAATATTACCATAATGAACGTACTAATAAAAAAAAAATTAATATACAAGAATTAATTATAGTAAATAAAGGTTTAGATGATGCAGAATACGTACTTGATTTTAATGACAAATATCTAATTAATGATGCATTAATTAGAAATATGGAAATATTTAAAACAAATAATGATATTGAACCAGAAACTATAGAATCAATAATAAAAGAAGAAAATACAAAGGATAAAAAAACACAAAACAAAAAAACATTTATAGATGACTTTTTCTTTAAAGATAATTAAGAAAACACTTTAGAAGATATAGAAGACTTATATAACGAATAGTATTCCCAATACTATTCGTCATCCTATTAAAAAACAAAAAAAATAAATAAAAAAATGAGTTATTCTAATGATAATAAAAATTCGTACTTTATGGTTTCACTAAAACGCAATCCATTGTGCCCTATAAAAACAATGGAACAGTTTGAGGATTCTATGGAGCCAGTGCTATCGAAGATGAACGCTACATATGAAACCTATAGCATAAGCAGAGTGAACCCAAAAAGTAACGAATATATAAATGAAGCAATATTTTTATTCAAAACAAACACAAGAAAAAGACTTGGACTACTACGCAACGCATTATCAAAAAATATGAACATAGTAGAATTTTCAAATGAAACAGATGAATATAAAAGAGCAACTTATCTATCAGGAAAATGTGAAGCATTAACAAAAACAGAATTCATTACGTTCTTAAATAAATTTAAAGAAAGTAATGAATATAGGATTCATCAAGAGAATCAACTTAATTATAAATATAATGCGAAAGATATTGAAGTATTATTTGACAGTAAAAATTGGCATAAATGGCAAAAAAAATTATATGATTTAATATTTAATGCACAAGGAAAAATAAGACCTGCAGATAACAGAAAAATAATTTTTATCGAAGATCCTAAAGGAAATAGTGGAAAAAGTAGTTTTTTAAAATATTTATATTACAAATATAAAAACGATATAGGATTAATTACTGAAGGTACAAGTACACAATTAAAAAGATCTATAGTAATGCAAGGAGGAAAAAAAATATACTGCGTGGACTTACCAAGAACATCAGTAAGTATTAGCTCAGGTCTAAGTAATGCCCTAGAATCCCTAAAAAATGGGCTTATAACATCAGTTATGTATAGAGGGGGTACTGATGGTGATCAATTATTAATTACCCCTCCATGGATTATAGTAACTGGTAATGATTTAAGTGGACCAACATGGACTCCTGATAGATGGGAAGTGTATAGAATCACAAAAGACCTAGATTGGGAAAATGTAAGCGATAAAAAACGAATAGAAGCTATAAAAGAAATAGAATTAAGAAAAAAAGAAAAAGAAATACGAATGATAAAAAGAGAAATGAGAGTAAAGAGATTATTTAGAGGATTTAAAATATTAACAAAGTCATAAAGGACGGAATAAATATAAGTAGGAGAAGAGTATTCCAAATATTCTCCGTCCTTAAACATACAATTGAAATTATCAAAATCTTTCAAAATACAATTCTAATAATAACATTATGAATTATACTAAACAAACTAGGATTATTTAATGAACCATTAAATTTTATAAATAAATTTGAAAACAATAAAAAGATAAGCTTAGAAGTAATAGAAGATTATCTAGCATTTAAGTTAAAAGAAAAAAACTACGAAATTATAAATGAAAAAAATTTACCATTCGAAATCTACTATGAAAAACCAAAAGAAAAAGAAAAATTAAAAATAAAACTACCTTATTGGGTACCACAATAGGTAGGATTTCTATATACAGATAGATATTTTTTAACAAACTTTTTAAAATCAAAATTAAATAATGACCCAAAACTTGACATACTACTAATAAATTCTAGATTAAACGAATTAGATAAATTTTTATAATTTGTCTAATTCGTTTAATTTTTTTCAATTTTTTACTAAAAACGGTATAGTAAATATTGAGGGTACATTTTTAGATAAAAATTGACTGGAATGATCAAAAATAGTCAAAAAAAGACTATAAAATAAGGATTTAAACAAATGTTGAATTTAAATAAATCTTCAATTGATTTAAGAAAATTAAACTATATAATTTTAAGAGTTAGTATCTAAAGATCTTCTTTTCTACTTTTTTATTTTTGTAATTTTAAACTATTCTTAAATCCAGACAATAATATTTAATTTTTATTTATTAAAAATTTTATGTTTCTGGTTATTTTCTTTTATAATCCAACCATTTTTCGAATAACGAAAGATAAACTTACAATAAAAACTAAACTAAACAAAATTACAAACCAACGTAACTTTGGGATTTTAAATAAATTTTTAAAAGGACTTAATATAATTAATATTAATCCTATCATACTACTAATAAAAAAGCGTGGATATCTAACTATATTAGTCCAAAAGTTATTCATAATTAATAATTACTTAAATATTTTAATTAATATTATATCGAATTTTTTCTATGAATTAGGTAAAGAATTTTAAAAATTAAAACTTTTTCTAGTCTTCTCTCAAAGAAAATGTTATTATAAAATAGTAGTATAAGGCTCTGTAGCTCAGTGGTTAGAGCAGGGGACTCATAAGCCCAAGGTCGTAGGTTCAAATCCCACCAGAGCCATCTACTACTTCTATTTTATAAACTTAGGAGAAATGGCTGAGTGGTCGAAAGCAATAGATTGCTAATCTATCGTACAAATATTTGTACCCAGGGTTCGAATCCCTGTTTCTCCTATTTTATAAAATATTCTAAAAATCTTGACATCGACTTAATTTATTAATTATAATTAAAGATATAAAAATCTATTGGGATTGTAGTTCAATTGGTTAGAGCACCGCCCTGTCACGGCGGAAGTTGCGA
>JACCDJ011254440.1_pt1 | contig 34726 bp, 28 predicted proteins | sample 7444481 | NCBI WGS metagenome assembly JACCDJ01 (sample SAMN15323435, study PRJNA562643) | freshwater metagenome | isolation source: river surface water | place: USA:Blue River Watershed | collected 2017-08-15
ACTTGGTTGCGCTTGAACTCATCCACGTTCAGACCACGCGCTCTGGCCATCGCCTCCAAATCAGCCTCGTTGAAACCTTGGCGCTTGGCATTTTTCAATACCTCCTCACGCTGGGCGGTGGTCAATTCCTTGACATTGATGTTGCTTAAGTCTTTTCCCAACCAAGTTTGGGCTTGAACACCCAAGCTCAACCATAGGAAACATTGAATAACAACTATTTTAATCCACTTCATCATTTCAAATTTACTTTCTTTTTCTGTATTGACTCACTGAAAAAACCAGGTCCTTCACTTGATCCTTCAGTTTAACCCAAATTGGATGGGTATAAAGCGCATTTTCACCCAATTGCACCACCGGCAGCGTGCCAATGTTACAACGATTGTGTAGCACATACACATTCAACAAACGCTCAGCCATGAAACCCAACACCCGCTGTTGGTAGGACCCTTCCCGCTTCGCCGTATCCTGCTGTTCAAAGGCAAACAACAAAGGAAACAACCAAGCGCAGTAGGCCTGCAGTTGTGTCCGCGTGGTAACAAACATGTTGAACAAATGCTGGGTATTGCCATCCAAAAATGCATCATAAGTAGCAACGTATGCGGGTTGCTGTTCCACCAACAACCTTCTCATTAATCCCAAATCTTCTTTGGGGTGATATTTACTGTATTCTTCCCTCACCGAGTTAATCAATTTCACCGGTGTAGGCAAAATCCAATCTACCCCATTCAACAATACGGGAAAATCTGTGGCCAGCTTGTGTTGATGGCTTCGTAGGGCACTATCCGACCAACGGCGTGCGAAGAATCCCCACCCTGGGGATTTTTGAAAAAAACGACGGTAATGACATAGGCCCAGCACCGCGTGGTCTAAATCATTCTTCCACATCCAATACATGGCGGTTAACTCCCCGTATTGAGCATTTTTATCGTGAATATTCTCTCCAGACACAGCATGGTTCTTGCCCACATACAAAGGCTTGAACACCGCACTGTCCAAGACCACCTCACCTTGGTGGTAGCAAACGTAAAGCACTGTGGTGGTATTCTGGCTCATGAAATTTCCGCTTTGGCTTTTTGCAACGCCGACCCAATGACTTGGTGCATGTCGTAATATCGATACTCCCCCAAACGACCCCCAAACAATACGTTTTCCTGTGTCTTTACCAAGGCCTCGTATTTTCTGTATATGGCCTGATTTACATCATCGTTGATGGGGTAAAAGGGCTCTTCTCCCACCGACCATGTTTTCGAATATTCATGGGTAATTACCGTATGTGCCTGTTGTCCAAATTCAAAATGCTTGTGCTCAATGATGCGGGTGTAAGGAGTATTTGCATCGGTATAATTCACTTGGGCATGCGCTTGAAATTGGGGGATTTCTAGTCGGGTGTTTAGGAATTCTAAACCGCGGTATTCCAACGGACCAAATTGATGGTCGAAATAGGCGTCGATAGGACCGGTAAAGACCACTTTCCGCGCCCTGGATGTCCAAAATTCACGATCTTGGAAAAAATCCACGGACAACTTTACTTCCACCCCGGCCAACAAGCCGTCGATGAGTTTGTTGTACCCACCCACAGGAATTCCTTGATAACGATCTTTGAAATAGCGATTCTCGGTCGAAAAACTCACCGGCAATCGTTTGATGATGAAGGCCGGCAACTCTGCCGCTGATTTGCCCCATTGCTTTTCTGTATATCCCTTGATCAGGGTTTCATAAACATCCCTACCCACCGTAGACAAAGCCTGTTCTTCAAGATTCTTGGGACGTTTTTTGGCATAGGGTTTTACTTGCTCCGCCAATTTTTCTTTTGCCTCGGCTTCAGAGATAGGGCCCCACAAAGCCCGAAAGGTATTCAAATTAAAGGGCAAGGGAATCATTTTACCTTGGTAATTGGCCCAAGGCGCATGCTTGTACTCATTAAACGATACAAAGCGATTCACAAAGGCCCAGATTTCGGCATCGTTGGTATGAAAAATATGGGGACCGTATTTGTGTACCTGAATGCCATCCACATTGTCGCAATACACATTGCCACCCACATGGGGTCGCTTGTCGATCACCAAACAACGTTTCCCAGCTTGCTTCATTTGATGCGCAAAAACCGCCCCAAACAAACCACTGCCCACAATCAAATAATCATACGGCCTCATGCAACGAAATCCATTTTTCTTTCAGTATCCAAAATAACACAATCCCTCCATACAAAATCACGAAAATTCCCATCACCAACAATTGCATACAAGGGGACAAATTCCAGAGCGATACCCCATACAAAAGAACTCCCAAAGGCAGCATGGCAATGAGCCAACGGAACAAAAACAGCCCCAACACGCGATCTTTGATCCACGACCAAGCATAATACGCTGAGCCCAGCGCTACCCAGGCCTCGGTGCACAAAGTCACCCAAGCAGCGGCTTTGGCCCCATAGTGAGGAATAAACCAGGCATAACCCAATACAGATCCCAGCAGGGCCACAGACACCACTTTCAAAAAATCACGTTCCCGGTTTTGGGCCAACAACACTTGGATGCCTGCCACATTGGAAATGGCCATGAACGGCAGGATCCAAGCCACAATGCGCAAAATGTCTTCGGCTTCTTCGAAGGAGCGACCGCCCCACAACCACAACCAATCATCCGCACCGATGAATAACACCACCGCCATGGGAAGCAACACCATCCATAACATGCGAAAGGAATTTTGCACCAAGGCGTTGAAAGCCCTCTGATTGGATTGCTTCACCAGCCCAGCCCCCTGAATCATCAAAACCATCACCACCGCACCCATGATCATCAAAGGCAATTTGGTGAGGCGCACCGACAGTGTATACCATCCCGTTTGGATGGAATTGGAAAACCAACCCAACATCAATGTATCTAAGGTAGTATACCCCGTAATACACAACGTGGAAAAACTCAGCCATAACAACTGTTTGCGTTGAACCCGAGACAATTGGGGGTTCAACACCATCCGCCAATGCACAAACGCTCGAACATGCCAGAGGGTGAATACAGCAATGGCAGATTGGGTGAGCGACATGATCACAAATCCAATATACACATCCTTAGTACCCTTCACCAGCCAAATCGTGGCCAATAAACCCAGCACCCGTAACACCAAGGTTCTGACTATGACGAAGCGGTAGGTTTGAATGCCTTGAAAATACCATTCCAAGGACAGGGCTTGCGATAAAACAAACAGCAAAACCCAGGGTAGAAAGTCTGATTGTACCCATGCAACCGGTCTACTCAGCCAACCGATAACACCCAGGCCCAATAACAGCAACAGAGCAAGCAGTAGAATACCCAGCAGCGAGGAAAACAGCTGCTTTCGTTCACCCAAATCACTGCATTGTGCCAAGGATTTTGCCCCAAAATAGGGAATCCCCAACGTGGCAATCAACACCAACAATTTGGACAAATACTCAGCCAAAGAAATGACCCCAAACCCCTCGGCCCCCAAATTATGGGCCATCCAAGTCATGGTGATCAAGGGGAGCACAAACTGAATCCCCGTGTAGAGTAGGTTGTTCCACAAGGAGGCAGCCAGTTTCATGAAAATTATTTTTTTAGAACCACACCCACACTGCGCCACAAAATCTGGATATCCCCCCACAAACTCGCGGTTTGGATATAGGCCAAATCATGCACCAATTTTTCCTGGTGATCGTCAATGGTAGCATTGGGATTGTGTACTTGGGCCAAACCGGTGATACCGGGTTTTACTGCATGACGGGCATCATAGGCCGGATATTTGGTAATGCAATCTGCCACAAAATCTAGCTGCTCGGGCCTCGGACCCACCCAGCTCATGTCGCCCCGCAATATGTTCCAAATCTGGGGTAGCTCATCCAAGCGAGTTTGACGCAAAAAAGCCCCCATAACCGGAATCACGGTACCATCTCCCTTTACCATGCCCGCCCGGGGATTGTTGTGGTTTTTCTTCAAACTGCGCACTTTGTATAAATAAAAACGCTTGCCCCCCAAGCCCACACGATAATGACGGAAAATCATACTCCAACCACCAAATACCGGGTAGACCACACAAACAGGCAGCAACAACAACACAGCTACCGGCAATACACATAGACTAAAGGCCACATCAAACCAGCGCTTGGTATGGCTCATGGCATAGGGTGACAATACCACGGGTTGGGGGGTAATGTTAAAGTGCGCCGCGTTGATGGGTTTCTGTTCGTCCAACTGTTCAAAGGGCGAGTTCTCGCTGATGTATTCTGGCACCAATCGCTTGAGCCAGCCCACCAACTTTTCAGAACGTTCACCGCTTTTGATCATGTCGAGCAAAGATCGCCATTCCTCCCTAAAATATTCGGTCTCTGATTCCCTCACTTTCGCCACCATGATTTTGGGGTGTTTGGTGGGCAATGTGGTTTCAGCGTCGCTCAACAATTCTTCGTACAATTTTTCTCCCGGACGCAATCCTGTGTAAACAATGTTCACATCCAAATAGGGTTTGAGCCCCACCAACCGGATCATGTTTTCCGCCAAATCACGGATTTTCACTGGTGATCCCATGTCGAACACATAAATCTCACCGCCATTGCCCATGGCGCCCGCTTCCAACACCAACGAACAGGCCTCGGGGATGGTCATGAAGTAACGCGTAATTTCTGGGTGGGTTACGGTCAAAGGACCACCTTGATTCAACTGCTCCTGAAACAAGGGAATCACCGACCCATTGCTGCCCAACACGTTGCCAAAGCGGGTGGTGATGAATTGAGTTTTACCCAATGCTGACAGCGATTGAATGTATCGCTCAGCCGCCCGTTTGCTGGCACCCATTACGTTCGTAGGATTTACCGCTTTGTCGGTACTCACTTGCACGAAACGCTCAACCCCAAATTCCAAGGCCATTTCCGCCAATTGCGCAGAACCCCAGGTATTGGTATACAGGGCTTGGGCGGGGTTGCCTTCCATTAACGGCACATGCTTGTAGGCGGCCGCATGAAACACCACATGGATGTTGTGTTGGCTGAAAATTTGTCTGAGGGTGCTGGCCTGACAGATATCTGCCACCAGGTATTGCTTTTCAATGCCCTTGTAAGTTTCGAGGGCATTCAGATCACGCTCTAAATGAAACAAGGGGGTTTCTCCTTGGTCTAGGTATAATACTTTGGCTGGCCAAAAGGATAGCACTTGCTTGGCAATTTCAGCACCAATACTGCCCGCGGCACCGGTGATGAGGATGGTTTTTCCGAAGAGCACATCAGATACTTTCTTTTGGTCTAATACAATGGGTTCACGCCCTAGCAATTCTTGCACATCCAAGGCCCGCAGGTTTTGGGCGGTTACACCCTGACTCAACATCTCATCCAACTTAGGCACCAATTGCAATTTCACTTGGTTGGCCATGCAAAGTTGGGCGATGGTTTTCTTTTTATCTACAGACAAGCCATGAATGGCCAAAATTATCAAATCTATTTTGCCTGTTTCTATGAATTCTGTTTGGGCTTGTTCCAATGAAAAGATCTTTTTGCCTTGGTATCGTTTGCCTTGTTTGCTGCGGTTGTCATCCACAAACCCCAACACTTTGTATTTGGCCTGAACGGCATTGAAGGTAAGTCCCCCAGATTCCCCGGCTCCATAAATCAGCACGGTATGTACTTTTTGATCGCCGGGTTGCATGAGTCCAAAAATCCATTTCACAAAGAGGCGCAGCGCAATGAGCAAGAGTGCGCTAAGTAAAAAATCCACCACCAAAATGGCGTACAGGTATTCAGCATGGCCCGCATTTCGTTGTTTCAACACAAATAACACAGCAATGGCTAAGACCAAAAAACGCACCACCAACAATTTCACCAAATCATATAAGGCCGTTTGGCGGATGATCCCCATGTGGGGTCTGAGTAATAGATGAATCAGAATACTTGTTGGCCAAACAATGGCTCCATGCAAGAGACCTTGCGATAAAATGAAATTCACCGATTGGTGGTAGTGAAACAATACGGTGGTCAAGAGCAAAGACAGACCACACAGCATCATGTCTAGCAAAAACACGACCCAGCGGTGATAATACGAAGTCTTCAATTGGAATACCATTGACTAAGCAAAGTTAAGGGTAAATTTGGACTGGATTGAACCCTAAACCAAGAAAGTAGTGTCATTGACAAAATGCCAAAAAAAACAAAAGCCACCGTTTGGGTGGCTTTATTATCGAAGGAAAAATCAAATTTACTTTCGCACCCTATCCCCAAACCCTTTACCAAATACGGTAAGGACAATGTATTTAAAGTAGTACCAAACATTGAGGTGGTTAATCATCTTGGCATCGGTTTCTGCCAAGCGTTGTGGGGTGGACATATCAATTTTATTGATTTGTGCCAATCCTGTAATACCTGGACGAATGGAATACACCCCTTTCTTTTCGCGTTCTTCAATTAATTCTAATTGATTAAAGAGATTAGGACGTGGACCCACAAAGCTCATATCACCCATCAGTACATTGAATAACTGTGGGAGTTCATCCAATTTGGATATACGTAAAAAAGAACCCCACTTGGTTATGGCACTTACCTGAACCAAATGCGTTGCCACTGCTTGGGTGTTGACATGCATCGAGCGAAACTTCAACAATTGAAACGGTTTTTGATTCATACCCACACGTTCTTGCCGGAACAACGGCGATCCAGTATCAAACACACCAATAATCAACAATAAAAGGATTATGGGGCTTAAAATAAGCAACCCCAAAAAAGAAAAAACTATGTCGAAGATTCTTGTCATCTATTTTTGAAATGAATGGAATGTTTTAAGCAAACCTTCCCTACTAGAAACAGGAAGTGGCTTGCCAATAGCGCTCATTAACTTCTTATTACTTACGACATATGAGTCGGTAAGTTTCTGCAAGCGCTCTTCATTGAGTGGCAATTTAAGTACATTTCCAATTTTGGCTCCGAGCTCAATTAAACTTTTAGGAATATGCCAAATTCTGGGCTTCCTATTTTGAGATTCTGCTAAAATCGAAATCACCTCATTTGTCGAAATTGGGATATCGTCGGCTACGTTATATACCCCAGAAGGAATATCTTCTCTTTCAATGAGTTCCTTGAAAATGAACATTAGATTATCTATACTACAGTATGAACGTTGATTTTCAAAAGCTCCAAGTGGCCAAGGAATACCTCTTGACACTAATTTATAAAGAAGGTTTAAATTACCTTTATTACCTGAGCCGTGTATCATACAAGGCCTCAATACATAAACCCTCTTCTTTGCTGGAAGTTGTTGAGAAAAAATATACTGCTCCGCTAGCAATTTGCTTTTTCCATAATGTGTAATTGGATTTGGAGCAGTTTCTTCAGTTAATTCGCCATGAACAACATCTGCCACAGCTTTAACGGAACTAAGGGTGATGAAAACTTTGGCATCTGAGCTTAGGAAAGCATTAAATACTTTTTTTGTTAGTTCAGTATTTACTTGGTAGTACTCGTTGGAATTAGAAGATTTTTTTATATCGTGAGCTTTGCCGGCGAGGTGGATCACCGCTATTGCTGAATCAATCTTTATCTCATTTCCTCTGTTCCACTCAATTGTTTTTTCCTTGGAAAAAGTAAGAAGTAATGATTTACCTACAAAACCTGTTGACCCAGTTAAAAAGATGGAACTATCTGAGGACTGCATCAAGCATTTTTTTCTTTAAAACATCTGGGTGAAAGTTCTCAACTGCATATTTCATGTTTGCATCACCTATCATTTCTATTTCATCCCAAGGTTTTGAAAATAATGAAGTAATCCGCTGAGCAAGCAATTCAGATTCGCCATGTGACACACTTATGTTACCATCAAGTTTACACAATATATCAGAGACATGTGATTCTTTAGGCCCTATGTAAAGGATTGGCTTCCCAATATACATTGCGCCATAAACTTTGTTAGGGTGCGTATATCCAACTTGGCCATCCCCGAGAATTACTACTTGAATATCAGCTGAGCCAAGTGAATTATGAATATTTTCTCTTGGTTGAAAAGGCAATTGAACAATATTCTCTAGTTGATATTTCATCTTGAAATCTGATACATCTTTTTTTCTAACACCTCCTCCAACAAAAACAAACAAAAATTTCTGGTCTTCTTTTAGTTTAAGTGCTGCGCCGAGTAAGGTATCAAGATGATGTACAAAGGCATGATTCCCAGAATACATTATTACAATCCTATCACCAAAGGAATTTTCTGATCTAAACGGATTCGACACCCGGGAGTCAAGGTATCTTTCATCAAGTACTGGCCAGACTGGGATTGTGCAAATTGAGTTTTTATCCGCACCTCGAGCTATTAGATAATCTGTCATAAACCGATCAAGGGAAATTATCCCAGTAGAGTTTCGAATGATGAAATTTCCAAGTTTCGTAAAAAACCTAGCGGAAAATGAATTCTTTCTTATTAATCCAGAGGAAATAGACAACTCTGGCTGCAGGTCCATTACCCAATATTGAAATCTTATGCCTTTCAATTTTGAAGTTATCACGCCAACAAAAGACAACAACGGAGGAACTGTTGTTCCAATTATCACATCAAACTCTCTTCTTTTTACAAATAATAATTTGAATGAAATAGTAAAGTAAAATGTGATAAAGTCAAAAAGACGAAAAAGGACATTTCCCTTACCAAATGACGTTTGTAGCAACCGCTCAATTTTAATTCCTTGAAAATCCTCTGTCTTTTTATATCTAAGAATTTTCTCTTCGTATGGAAAACAACTAGTGTATACCTTAACATCATGACCTTCCTCATCTAACTTTCTCGCTAGATCAGTCAAATGTTGAGATACCGAAACAGTATCTGGATAAAATACCTGTGTGATTAATAAAATTTTCATTCTTAAGTTGCGACACCAAAATAATACAGTCTAGTATTTGAAATGGCCCTAAGACTGTGCATAGTTTTTGGTGAAATTTTAATTACTGATCCTTTAGTCAGAATATGTAATTCTCCGTTTAAACTAAATTCACACTCGCCGTCAAGCACTAAAAAAACTTCCTCCATAGAGATGTGCGAATGCTCTGCAACAATCTCACCTTCTTCTAACTCGGTATATGCAACTTGAGTTAGTGAAGAAGCCATCTCCGAACCTCCAAATATGACTTTTCGGAAATGACCCGAATGTGAAGACGAAGTAAATTTAATATCAGAAATGTTCTTTGATTCCAAGAATCAATAAATTATGAATTATCCACTTGCTTAGAAATCCACTCATAAGTCTTCTTCATACCTTCCAATAGCGGCATAGAAACCTCCCAACCTATTTTCTCGCGATAAAGTTTATTGTCGGAATTTCTACCTCTAACACCTGTAGGACAAGAAAAACCATATTTATCGATAAAGTCTTGTCCACCCAAATTATTTATTGAAATGCTTTTACCTGAAATTTCTATTGCCATTTCAGCCAAGCAATTAATACTAACCATTTCTTCAGATCCGATATTAACTGGTCCAGTAAATTCTGAATTCATTAGACGTAAGACAGCTTCAACACATTCACTAACATAAAGGAAACTCCTGGTTTGAAGTCCGTCGCCCCACACCTCAATTGAACCACCGTTATGTTGTTCCGCAACTTTTCTACACATAGCTGCAGGTGCTTTCTCCTTACCTCCTGTCCAGGTTCCTTGAGGCCCAAAAATGTTATGAAAACGAGCAATCCTAACATTTAGATTGTAATTTCTATTATAAGCCAAAAATAAACGTTCACTAAACAATTTCTCCCAACCATACTCCGAATCTGGATTGGCTGGATATGCAGATGATTCTTCACAGTTTGGATTGTTTGGATCCAATTGATTGTGTTCAGGGTACATGCAAGCTGAAGAAGAATAAAACACCTTTTTAACCTTTTTCTTGACACATTCATGAGCAACATTCAAATTAATCATAGCAGATCCATGCATCACATTTGCATCATTATTGCCCGTGAAAATATAGCCAGCACCACCCATATCAGCAGCTAGCTGATACACTTCATCGCATTCTTCAGAAATAACTAACTCCACTGCCTTTGGATCAGTTAAATCGCATTTAATAAATTCATGACATATTTCAGAATGATCAAAATACTCATGATTTTTAATATCTGCAATTCTAACATGAAATCCTTCTTTCAATAATCTTTTGCCAAGGTGACCTCCAATAAAACCACCACCTCCTAATACAATTGCTTTTTTCATTATATTTTATTTTTTTTTTGTTGTTTAATCCAATTAAGAGTTTCTAGAATTTTCCGATCCAAATTCCAATCAATATCCGAACAGCAAATATTAATTGTCCTGTCAAGATCTTTAATGATATTGTCGTTTGTCATGTTTCTAAACCTGAATGAATTCATTGGGAACTTATTTACTCTCAAATACAAATTAAGAAAATCCCCAAATTTTGCAGCAAAATATAATGTCCACTTTGGAAATGTTAATAATTTTGATTGATTATTTAATCTACGTATTTCAGATGCCCAGTCAGATATATTTATAGGTTGCTTGTCACCCAAATAATAGTAATTGTGCTTTACCTTAGGCTCTTTGCTCAACAAAAGGCAGAGTATTTGATTACAAGTAATTTCAACATAACCATATGTCTTTGTAGAAGCATGCATTGCGGGAATATTAAAATAATATCCCTTAACAACTAAATCAAAAAAATTCTTGTACGGTTCTCCAAACCAAGGGCCCCAAATTGACGTAGGTCTTACAATTGCCCAATCAATATCATATTCTTTTACAATTTTTTCAGTCAGTACTTTACTTTCACCATATAAACTATTTGGTGAATAATCATCAAATCCAGAAGGCTCATATCCTAATTGACAAACTAGCATAGATGAAGCAACAATTATTCGTTTAAATGAGTTCAAAGATCTTGCTGCGTCCATAATATTCCTCACTCCTTGAATATTGACCTTATATCCTTCCAAGGACAATTGTTCATTTAAATCTGTTCTCGCAGCCAAGTGAATTATATAATCAGGATTATCATTTTTAATCAAAGTTGAGAGTTGTAAAGAATTACAAACATCCACATCTACCCAAAATTTTAATTGCGACTCTAGTTTGGGTTTTTGAATATCATAATTGACCACATCGAAATTCTTCTCGATTAACAAATTGATTAAATTTGTACCAATAAATCCAGAACCACCTGTGACTACGATTTTAACTTTACTATACATCTAAAATTTGTTTGTACTTATTCCAAATAACTCTGCTAGAAAAATTACTATCAATATGCTTACGCATTTTGGCTACATCCCAATTATAATTTGAAACATTTAATAAACCTTGCGAATAATTTTCTATTGAATCAGACTTTTCCACAAATCCATTAATCCCATCTAAAACAATTCCCTCCAAACAACCTGAGCAATAAAAGGAATAAACCGGCAAACCAACTAAACCACACTCCAAAGCAACATTAGGAAATCCCTCGTAATGACTTCCAAGTAAGAATAAATCATACTCAGGTAGTGCATTTACAATATTATCGTCAAAACCCTTAAATGTCACTTTAGCAGATATATTCAATTCCAAGCTTTTTAACTTGAGTTTAGCCTCTAATGGCCCAATTCCATAGATGTCTAACATGAAATCCTCAGTTATTTTACACAAAGATTCCATGATTCGGTCTATGCCTTTTTGCGCATGCAGCCTCCCGACCGTCACAAATCTGTAAACTTTAGGGTTTTTTCTGTAAACCTTTTGCAAGTCTAAATTCACCAATAATTCACTGAAATATGGATTACCAACTGTGACAATTTGAGATGATATTATCCCAAAATTCAGAATCATATCCTCTTTCATTTTAGCCGTCTGGGCGATGTAAATATCAAAGCCCCTTTTGTAAAAAACCTTTGACAAAAGTGTGCCGAATAAATATCCCTTGACAAATCCCTCATTTCGGTTAAGCATGGATAGAATATTTGCCTCTCGAGCAATGAATATTATATTTTTTGGCATCAAAACCCGCAGGATGGATACATAAATATTGAAATAAGAAACAGTAGTAAAAATAACGTCGGGTTTACTTAAACGGATAAAATTAACAAAACTAATTGTGCCACCAATCAAACTACTTCGTAAGTTTACAAGACGCACTCTTGATGGCAAATTGTAGCCCACATTATCGGCGTCAAATACAACTAATTCAACGTCAATATCCTCTTCACTCAATTTCGAAATCAGAAAATAAATATTTTTCTCAGCACCACCTTTATGAAACTTTGACAATGCAAATAAAATCTTGCGCCTGCTATGATTTCCCATCAATCCAAATTTTATACCACATTTGAAACATCAATAATGCCCACAATTTATTTGCATAAAAATTGTCACCATTTATAAACTTCTTCTTATATGATGATATCATTTCAATGCTAAACAAATTATGTAATGCTAATTCTTTTTCATTGAGGTACTCATTCAAATAATCTACAAACTCACTTCGAAATAACTCAACGACTGGTAACGCAAAACCTTTTTTGGGTCTATCCACCAATTCTTTTGGTACGTATTTATGTGTAATTGTTTTAAGAATAATCTTCAAATTATCATTAAGTATTTTATCGTTAGGATCTGCAGTAGCCAATAATTCTATTATTCGATAATCTAACAGAGGCTCCCTTGATTCAAGACTAAAAGCCATAGTTGCTCTATCAACTTTAACCAAAACATCATCAACCATATATGTCATGAAATCTATAGACATTAAAGAATCATACAAGGGGATTTTATTACCGACAATAGGATTGGAAAAATTTGTTTTGGGTAGATCCGGAGCAGACATCATCATCTCACTTAATTCCTTGTTCGTAAAAATACTCCCGGCTGACATCAATACATCACCAATATGTTCAGCATCAAGCATTTCTTGGAATTTTTCATTTTTTCTTCTAAGACTAGGAATCTCTGTTAAAAATTTATCTAATACATTACTCGAATAACCAATGCACCGTTGGATATTTTTGCTGATATATTTATCTTTAAAATCCTGAAATTTCTTTATATTAATATATTTATTGTACCCACCAAAAACTTCATCACCTCCATCCGCACTTAACGCCACATCAACGATTTCCTTAGCTTTCATCGCCAATAGTACTGTTGGCAATGCTGAAGCATCTGCAAATGGTTCATCAAATATTGTTGGTAGCTTTGGCAACAAATCAACAAAGTCCTTTTTTGAACAATAATACTCATAATGTTCCGTACCAATCCTGCTCGCAATTATTTTTGCAAAAGGTGCCTCATTAAAGTGAACATTATCAAAACCGATAGTAAATGTTTTAAGCTTTTCAGATCTATCTTTTTGTAAAAGTGCAGTTACTAAAGTTGAATCATACCCGCCACTCAAAAATATTCCTACAGGTACGTCAGCTACCATACGATATTCGCAAGAACTAATTAATAAACTCTCTGTAGCATTTATTAATTCTTTGGGGTTACTATCCATTTTGGGAAGCAAATAGCCTTTCGCAACATCCCAATATTTCTCGATTACATAATCAAATGTATTGACATTAAACTCTAAAAGACTTCCTGCCTCCAGCTTAAAACAATCATTAAATATTGTATTTGGTTCCGGGATATAACCTAATTTAAGAAAAAGCTTAATAGCTCCACTATTTAAATTTCGAGTAACTTCTGGAGCCTTTAAAAGGCCTTTAAGTTCACTTGCAAATGAAAATGTTTTCTCAGACCCTCTCCAATATAATGGCTTAACACCAGCACGATCTCTGACTAAAGTCAATACTTGCTTATTCGTATCAAAAACAGAAAAAGAAAACATGCCATTAAACTTTAAAAGTGATTTTTTACCCCACATATGGAAAGCCTTAATAACAACCTCAGTGTCAGATTGACCTTTAAAACTATAGCCCAATGATTCCAATTCACACCTTATTTCTTTGTGATTATAAACCTCACCATTATATACTAGTATTAAATTCTCATAAACCATCGGCTGATTGCCGTTAGGACTTAAATCAATTATTGATAAACGACGGTGACCAAGCGATAAATTAACTTGTTCCAATGAAAGTGAATAAGTTGCACCTAAATCAGGTCCACGGTGAGCTAAAGAATCCGTCATTAAACTGATATAATTCTTCGAGATTATTGGATACTTGCAAATTAATCCAGCTATACCACACATATATTTTTCAATTTTTAAAAATTAAATTTTACAAATTTTCGAATCGTAAATATTGGCTACTAAAGCCAAAGGGATAAAAAGAAAAGGTGTACCTAAATACAAAAAAAAACTTAAGCCTACTATCAATACTGGAAATAAAATGGTACTACCATACTTATGCATGTAAGAAAAAAAGAACACTAACACCATTACTAAACCTAATATCCCCAACTCAATAATGTAAGTTAAATAGAATATATGCGTGTAAATACCTAAAGCACTCTCACTTTGCCCAGGTCCAATTCCAATTAACAATGTTGAGAGGTTGGCATTATTTTGAAAATCGAAAACTAAACTAATTATATCCAATCTAACCGCAAAACTATCATCGGATAACAAAACTGTATATATGAATGAGGCACTAATTATTATTGAAAGAAATGCGAGAATACGAATAATAAGTTTGGTACCTGGTGAAAAAGAATCAAATTTGTGTTTTAAAATCCCTAAAATTGTAACTAAATATGCCGCTCGTGAAAATGTAAAAAATAATAAACCACTTATAAAAAAATAAAATTTTACCTTATTGAAATAAAAGTATTTATCTGGCAATGACATTAAAGTAAACAGTAATACAATTAAAACTAACGCTGTGTCATTTGAATCTGAGAACATAAGTGAATTAAACTTGTACAAATAAAACCACTTGTCTTGACTATCAGAATATATGTCAATTTTATTAATGTCTGGATGAGTAGGGTTTAATATCCGATAAAGTGAATCCAAACCCAAAATTATTAGATTGAACACAACCATAGTCTGTATAACACTTGAATATTGTTTTAACGTAATTCTTAATCTAGCAATTCGAAAATAAATATATCCCAAAAGTGATATAATTAGATTGACAGATGATCCGTTATTGAGATGTGAAAAATGAAAGATTAATACGTACCCAAGAAATAAAAAAATCAATATGACATCAGAAGTCATTGCAACTTTTCCTTTATCTGCCAACAAAAACAAAAAAGAAATAGGGAGCGTTACTAAATAAATAAGGTAAATTGGACTATATTCAGTTAGCTTAACTGCATATAATGAAAAGCTACAAGCGAGGATTAAAAACGAATAATAATAATAATTGAACTTGCTAAAATACCTCACTTATTAATGCATTTTGACAACCAAAATCCGTACGAAATTCTCTGATAAATCACATAAAATATTATTCTTGGACTTAATAAAATAGACCTTGTCAAACAGTAAAAAAATCCTATATATTGTCTTTTCTTGATGTTCAACAGTGATAATCTTAAAAAATGAAATGCCTTATTAACAACATCGATACGAGCTATCGAAGTATTTGTAATATCACTATTTTTAAAATTAGTTTTTTCTTGCAGATACATTCGCCGTTCAAGAAAAAGTTTATACGCCAATCTTGCGCTGATAAATTGCATATATCCAATTGAAGTACTTGTATTACCATCCCTTGTACGCACCTTGTACAAATAGTCAGGAACATTTGAAAACATCAAATTCTTACTTATCATTCGCAACAAAAAATCGTAATCTTCAGCACCAGGTAATCTGTAATTACCAACAAGATCATAAACAGACTTTTTGCACAACCAAATATGCGGGACTGGAGATGCGAATTTTACTATTTTCAACAAATCAAAATAATCAGTAATTAATTTTCTCTCTCCTATAGTTTGACCACTTTCATTTATTATTTCCATAAAACTTCCTACAAGAGAAATATCAGGGTTTTCTATCAAATAATCAAACAATCTTCTTATTCGATCAACAGTGGATATATCATCTCCGTCCATTCTTGCTATAAATTCACCAGTAGCCAGTTGTAAACCAAAATTTAACGCATCTGCAATTCTTCTATTTTCGGAGAATCTATGCGAAACTATTCTTTTATCAATATCGCTGTAATAACTTACAATCTCCCAAGTTTTATCTGTGGAACAATCATCAATAATAATAAATTCAATATTTCTGTAAGATTGATTTAATATACTTACTATCGCCTCCTCAACATACAATTCTACATTGTACACCGGCATAATTATTGAAATTAAAGGCTCAATCATTAAAATCAACTTTTAAAAACAATCGTGTTATTCGTTTTTTCATGAACTTAAAAAATATTTCCAATGTATATTTGACTAATTCGCAGATAGAATAACTAGATCTTATATAACTCCAAGCTCCTTTCGTATCAAAATTAAATCTCTTTTTTACCTTTAATTCGATTATATAAGGTAGTAAGTGCGATTTAAATAAACGTCTTTTTTCTTCGGTAAAAGTGACTGTATCAATGAAACCTAAATCAAGATAATACTTCAAAATACCCAAATAATGAGTGGTAAACACTTTAAAAAAATTATATCCCCCCTTATTACTTACTTGTTGATTAATAAAAAGCACCCTGTTATATATTCTTACATCAGACTTATTAGAAACAATACTCAAATAAAGTTCAAAATGAAAAAAGTCTCTTCCAATGAAATTTCTTAATTTGATAGGACTGAACAAATTTAAATCATCCTTCCAAAATAGGCCCCCACTTAACCAACATCCCCAAAACGAAGTAACATCAATAAATTCTTTTAAACTTTGAATTTCTAATACATCACTATTTAATTTTTGAAGTCCATTCAACAAAAAAATGGCAGGCTTTTCACTTAAATTATCAAGAACAATTTGTTTCAAATATGGAATTGCATTTTGAGACAATAAAGCATAATCATTTAGTGGTTTAACAGCAATGCCTTTGGCAAATGATAAACATAAATTTATGTTTTCATCAAACCCCAAATTCTCAGAATTTCTGAAATAGTTAAAACTTTGATATTTTTTTTGAAAATTAAGTGCCAAATTCTCTGTGCCGTCAGTTGAACAATTGTCTACTACTATAATTTCAAAGTTGTCATCAGACCCAATTTGGTCGTAAAGATTATTTAATGTTTTTTCTAGAATTATTGCCCTATTATAAGTCGGGATACAAAATGATATTAATGGCAACTTTAAACTCATTTCACTTAAATTTTCAAAAATTCTAAATTGATTAACTTAGAATACTGTTAAAATCTTGCGCTCTAAAAAATATAAACCACGCACAAATAATTGTCCAAACCGAAGTGAAAATCTAGATATGTAAACCAGCGTCCAATTAAAGACTATCAAAGACGATCCTAAATTAGAAATACGTAGTTCTTTCATTAAAATATCAAATTCGGATCTAGAAATATCTTTATAATTCAACTTCAAAATAATGTTAAGGAGTGTACGAGCATAAACTACTCTCACATATTTCGACAACCCATCTTGACTTCTAAATAGCTTAAATAATTCCAAATAAAGCCTAGTATTCATATCCAAATTATTCAAAACTGAATCCTGCTGATTATGAATTCGATATGCATATAACTGTTCAGATAAAACCACCATCTTACAATCAAACAAATTACAGTTAGTCCACAAGAATGTATCAGTCGCTGGTCCCTTTTCAAAATCGAAAAGTAAATTTTTTTCCATAAAAAAATTTTTCCTTAGCAGCGCTGTTGGGCATATTATACCCACATTTCCAGAAAGATAATATCTTATATATTCATATTGCCTAAACAATAAATCATGATGTATCTTCATTATATTACCGCAAATTTTGCTGCCTACATCATTTATTGAATAAGCGTTCGTTGCTACTAATATTATTGATGGACTTTCTTTGATTTTCTCAAACGTTTTGGAAATGAAATTTGGCAAAAGAAGGTCATCATCATGAGTTATTAATAAAAATTCTCCTTTAGAATGTGTAAATGCCACATTATAAAATTCTCGTACATTACGCTCATTTCTAATGTATACTATCCTTGGATCATTATAACCTTTTACTAACTGCTCAGTTTCATATGATGACCCATTATCTAAAATTAAAAATTCAAAATCTCCAAAAGTTTGACTTAAAATTCCATCTATCGCAGTTTTCAGATATTGAACTCTATTATATGTGATTACTGCAATAGTTAAGTCAATATTGGAAGACCTATTAGAAACTTTGCTGAGCATGTAACTTTTTCAAAAAAATATTAATAGATAAAGGCAAAATTAGGAATGAAAGCAAACCGGCATTTACTAATAGCATTGTCAGCAAACCGAAATTAGGTAACACAAAGAATAAAATAAACAGCACCAACAAAGCATTAAATATTGACAACAAAAAAAACGGTTCCTCCTTAAATGATCTCAAATAAATTGCCAAGTAGTTTATTAAAGATTGTATAAAACTAATAAACAAAAGAACTATTACATTCTCTACACTCAGGATTCTGTTTTCGTACTTTGTATGTATTAAAATAAAATAAATTCCGACTACTAATATCAACGAAGTTAATACATGAACTAGAATAGCCGAAAAAACCGACTTCGTGAAGAGATCTCTTAATTCTAAATACTTTTTCTGTGAAACCAGTATATTGTATTTAGGTATTGATGAGACCACCCATCCACCAGCTAACAAAGATATTGATGATACTAACGACATTGACATTCCATATTGTCCGGCAATAGCACTTCCAAAATAATTATTCAAAACTGGCGTAAATAAATAAAAAATTATATACCCGCTAAACAATGAAAAACCATACTTTATTTGCAAGCTTTTTATACTAGACGCCCAATTAACTTTTTCAACGATTTTGTATTGCATTACTTGACGCCAAAAAATTGGGGCCCTTGCGTAAGAGAAAATTAATTGCAAAAAAATATTAATTAAATTACCTATAGCCAAAGCCAGAATCGAAAAATCAAAGAAAAGCATCAACCAAATACAAACGGTCATTAAAATTGATGAAAATAAAATAATCTTTTGTGTTTCCTTGAAATTATCCAGTCCTTGAAAGATTGAAAGCAGAAGAGAAGAATATAGAGATAATGATGACGAGATAGAAAAAAGAAGCCACAAGAAAAATACACTAATTTTTTCGCTTCGAAAATAATAAATGCCAAATAATACTAAAAGTATTGAAGCAAACAAGACTATGTAAGAATAAAACTTTATTGAATAATGTATAAGACTAAATATGCTATTTAATCTCTTCTCCTTTCCTGTAAGCTTACCATTTTCAAAAGTTAAATGTGCGAATTCGTGACTTATAAATTGAGTAATTATTGATGTAAAACCAAGATCAACAAGCATAGTTAAAGCCCCTAAACTAATAAAAGTATACCATAACCCTTGATCTTCAAGCGTGAGATAACTCATTATGAAAAAGATTGATGCAGGGCCCTTGACAACTCCCCAAAGCTTGTTTAAAAGATTCCAAACAATATCGTCGTTAAATAAAAAATATTTTCTTATCAAAATTTCAATTATATTAAATTTTGTTCTTATACTCCTAAATCTTTGCTAAGCCATATTATGACATGTGTCTATATTTTTTAAGGGTTTAACTATGCTATCATTTAAGTTGTTCCAAGTTGAGTTAAATATTTGAGAAAATGAAATACGTCTGCATTCTAAATAAATTTCTAATTGACGACTTGAGTACACTCTTCATCAAATCTAGTTGAGAGAATTCTCACTTAGCAGAACACAGGGCGTAGTGACGCTTAAAAAAATTTTTTCTACATGTGCTTGCAAGAATAATGTTTCAACTTATAAACGAATTTTTTAAATGATAATTTTAACAATAAAAGTCTCATCCTCAAAAGATTATTAAGATATTAATCCATTAAATAATCACGCATAACCTTAGCAATGTAATCATAATGAGTTATATTTAAACCTGGCCAAACGCCCAACCAAAATGAACGGTTCATAATATGATCGGTATTTGTTAAATCTCCTACAACCCTGTGCTCAATATTGGCATAGGCAGGTTGTCTTAAAAGATTGCCTCCAAATAATAGTCGAGTACCTATTTTCTTTTCTTCTAAATGTTGTACTAGCATGTGTCTATCTGCCGCATCACCTTCTCTTAAAGTCAACAAAAATCCAAACCAAGAGGGTTCTGTATTTGGTGTAGCCTCTGGAAGAATAAATACTTCTTCAAATTCTTTCATACGTTCATATAAAGCAGCAAAATTTTCTCTTCTTCTTTGTACAAAATAATCTATTTTTTTTATTTGAGAAACCCCAAATGCTGCTTGCATATCGGTTACTTTTAAATTGAAACCAATGTGAGAATAAGTATATTTATGGTCATATCCATAAGGCAATGAACCTAATTGTTGCCCAAAACGACAACCACAAGTGTTGTCTTTTCCTGGCTCGCAGTAACAATCTCTACCCCAGTCTCTAAAACTTTCTGCTAATTTTGCCAATTCAGGATTATTCACAATTACTGCACCACCCTCGCCCATCGTAATATGATGTGCTGGATAAAATGAAAAGGTCGATAAGTCTCCAAAAGTACCCGTTTTTTTGCCTTTATATGTAGCTCCTAATGAATCACAGTCATCTTCAATCACCCAAAGGTTGTATTTTTTTGCCACCCGCATTACCTCATCCAATTCAAAAGGATTCCCTAATGAATGGGCAATCATAATCGCTTTGGTTTTTGGACTTACCGCTGCTTCAATCATTTCTGCCTTTACGTTGTGTGTAGCAATATCAACATCCACAAAAACAGGAATAGCACCAAACTGAATTACGGGATTGACTGTAGTAGGAAAACCTGCTGCAACTGTAATTACTTCATCACCTGATTTTATAGCACGTTCTCCTAATTTTGGAGAAGTCAAGGTATAAAAAGCAACTAGATTAGCCGAAGAACCTGAATTGACTAATAACGCTTTGCAAGCACCAAAATATTTTGCAAATTCTGACTCAAATTCTGTTGCAAAACGCCCTGCTGTTAGCCAACCATCTAATGCAGCGTCAACACCGTTTAAGATATCTTGTTCGTCTAATACCTTTCCTGTAACGGGTATGTAGTTTTCTCCAGCAACAATAACTTGAGTAGATTTTTTCTTTGCGATTTCTCTTAAACTAGCAATAAGAGTTGCATCTTTTAAATTTTGTACCATATAAAATAATTAAAGATTAAGTAATATTTTAAGTCCCCTCAATTTCTATTGGTTTGGCAAAGGGTTCCATTTCGGTAATAGGCCTTCCAAAAGCAATTTTAGGATAAGTATTGGTATGCGGGTCTATCATAACCTGTAATAATTGCGGTTTGGAAGCGTTTTCAGCTGTCCAAAACCAGTCTATTGCAGCTTCAATTTCATTTGTGTTTTCTATGGTTTTGGCCTCTATTCCATAAGCTTGTGCTACTTTTGAAAAATCGGGAGCGCTATAGCCCCAATAGGTAGACTGATAACGTGATTCAAAATAACTATCTTGAAACTGTCTTATCATTCCCAGTGTTCTGTTATTCAAAACTATTATTTTAACTGGCAAATTGTTCCTTACTATGGTTTGCAATTCTTGAATATTAATTTGCATACATCCATCGCCTACCAAAACTACAACCGCTTGCTTGTTGAATGCTATTGAAGCTCCTATTCCTGCAGGTAAAGAAAACCCCATTGCACCCATACCTCCAGAGGTTAAAAAATATTGTTCTTTTGTGAGTTCTAAAGATTGTGCAGCCCACATTTGGTGACTACCCACATCTGCTAGATAGGCTTTTGCTTGATGCGATTTGCTTGAAAGCACGTGCATGAAAACATTTGGATTTATTCCTGTTGGAGTTAACTCTTTTATATCTGGCCAAGTCTGTTTTAACTCATTTATATAGGTAATCCAATCAATAGGCAAATCAAAGACGATTTCAGAAACGACTCCCTTAAATTGTTTAAAAAACTGATTCAACTCAGTTATGATTGCCTCACATCCTTTCACTCTATTATTTACTTCCGCCGATTCACAATCTACATGGTAGATTTTTCTGTTTTCTATAAAAGTTGTATCTGCTCCTGTTTGTCTTATGTCTAATCTAGCTCCTAAAACGATTAATAAATCACACTCGCCAAAAGCAATATTTGCCCATCTATTACCATAACTACCTATAAAACCTACTCTCTGTTGATGTGTGTATGAAATAGCATCCAAACCTAAAAGCGTAGTAATAACAGGTATTTTTGTAGTTTCTACAAAATGATTAAATGCGTCTTGTGTTTTTCCCGCTTTAATACCTCTTCCTACTAAAATCAAAGGTTTACTTGCTGCTTTTATATCTTGAATTAACTTATTAATAATCGCAGCATCAATTTCTTTTGATAAAGAAGGTTTGTTTTCTAGTTGATTGGGTTCAATTTGTGCTCTTTGCACGTCCATAGGAATATCAATAAGCACTGGTCCCGGACGACCTTCTAGAGCGAGTTGGAAAGCTTCTTCTAGAATTCTTGGTATATCATTAGGATCCTTTACTTGAATGGCAATTTTGGTAATTGGTCTTGCCATAGAAACGATATCGGTTTCTTGAAAACCCAATTGTCTTATCCCTCTATCTCCTTTTAATTCATGTCTATTTACCTGACCTGATATAAACAAGGCAGGTGTAGAATCAAAATAACAGCTTCCAATTCCTGTAAGTAGATTGGTAGCTCCAGGTCCACTAGTCGCCAAAGCAACTCCTGGCAGTCCTGAAATTCTAGCAAAACCCTCAGCAGCAAAAGCAGCACCTTGTTCATGATGCATGGTTACAATATTAATTGCTGTTTTTTGATTGATAGAATCCAAGATATGGGTTATCATACCCCCTGATAATTCAAAAACACTTGATATTTCTTTTTCTTCTAAGAATTTGGCAATAAAATCAGATACTTTCATTTTCCTATTTATTATAATAGTTTATAGTATTTTGTATTGCAATTGAAAAATCGGTAAATTCAATTTTACCAATTTGAGTGATCAACTTATCTATTGAACCCTGAATGTGCATCGATTGGTTTTCTCTATAAGGTAAAGCCCCAAAATTCAACTTAAATTCTGGATTTATTTTATTTCTAATTTGTTCTACTACCGAACGAATTGTTTTTGCGTTATCTGAAGAAATATTATAAACTCCCGAAACAACTGGTAATACGACTATTTTATTGATTATAGAAGAGAAATCTTTAACAAAAAGATAAGCATATTTTTGTTCCCCAAGTGTAAAATCCATTTGATTTTCTTTCTTTATTTTTTGTATCAAGGAAGGAATTAGCCATGTTTTATTTTCCTTTTCACCAAATAAAGAAAACAAACGCAACCAAATCCAAGTGATGTTGTTGGTCTTTGAAAATGTTTTTACTAACTCTAAGCAAGCCAATTTAACACTTCCATAAGCATTTAAAGCTTCACATCGTTGTTCTTCATTTATTACACCATCTATCGTACCATATTCGGCTTGAGAACCTAAAAAAATAAACTTTTTTAAGGATAATTCATTTGCAATTTGCAGTAGTGTTATCAAGAAATCAATATTTTTTGATTGCAGTTTCCAATCATCTCTTTCGTGTGCTTCTACTCCTATCCAGGCACCATGAATAATTGTATCTATACTATATTTTAATATTTCGTTTTTATATTTCTCTGCCTCATCAATATCAATCCAAATAACTTTATCTTTAAAACTATCGCATCTCCATATACTGGAACTTTTTCTTTTTAGTCCAATAACCGTACAATTATTATTTACTAAATTCTCTGCAATATGAGAACCTAAAAATCCAGTAATACCGGTTATTAGAACAGACTTCATCTTTTAATTATTTAAAAACAAAGCGATTTGCTTGTCTGTAAAAATGCTAATACCCTCTTTATTTCTGATAAATTCTTTATACCAAGAAAGTGTAAAATCTACGGTTTGTGTGGCATTCATTTTAGGATGCCAACAAAGTGCAGCCGCTACTTTACTAATATCTAGTTTTAATAATCCTGCTTCATGAAGTTGGTTTGATTCTTGATGTACCTGAAAAGTTCCAGAACCCCAGTTGGCTATGGCTAAGTCTAACATTTCGGCTACCGATAAAGCATCTTCTGATTGTGGTCCAAAATTATAGGCTTGCGCATATTGAGTCGGTTTTTGACTCAAATACATTCCCAAAGTTAAATAGCCAATAACGGGTTCCAAAACATGCTGCCATGGTCTAACCGATTTTGGGTTTCTAATGGTAATGGTTTCATTGGCAATAAATGCTCTAACAATATCTGGAATTAACCTGTCCCTTGACCAGTCTCCTCCTCCAATTACGTTTCCTGCACGAGCTACTGCAATTCCTTTTTTATGGATATCGTAATTTTTTGTATTAAAAAAAGAATTTCGATAAGAGTCTATAACCAATTCTGTACAAGCTTTGCTTGCACTATAGGGGTCATACCCACCCAATCGATCGGTTTCTCTATACGGATAAAGCCACTCATTATTGTGATATACTTTGTCTGTAGTAATAAGAACCGCGTCGCATTTTTTATCTAGTAAACGAATAGCATCTAACACATAGGCCGTGCCAATTGCATTTACCTCAAAAGTTTCTGAAGGAATTTCATATGAAAGCCTTACCAAAGGTTGTGCGGCTAGATGAAATATAAAGTCGGGTTGAAAGTTTAGAATTTCATCTTGTAATCGTTTTTTATCTCTTAAATCGGCAAATACTGAATCGCAAATTTGTGTGCCATTAATAAGGCAAAACAAATCATTTTCTGTTTGTGGTTCAAGCGCATAGCCTTTTACTTGTGCACCCAATAATGTTAGCGTTTTGAGCAGCCAAGCTCCTTTGAAACCTGTATGACCTGTTAAAAAAATTTTTTTTTCGTGATAGGTCTTTTTTAATTCGTTGAATAGAACACTTTCTACCATGTTTTCCATTTTGCATTGCCTGAATTCCACATTGATTCCAAGTCTACTCTATCTCTTAAAGCATCCATACATTTCCAAAAACCAAAATGCCTAAATGCCGCCAATTGCTGGTCTCTAGCTATAGCACCTAAGGGTTCTCGCTCCCACTGAACATCTGATACATCACCTTCCAAATATTCAAATACAGCAGGTTCTAGAACAAAAAAGCCCCCATTAATCCACATACCATCCCCTACAGGTTTTTCAACAAAACTATCTACCTCACCGGCTTCATTAATATTTAAATTACCAAAACGACCAGGCACCTGAACACTTGTAAGCGTGGCCATTCTACCATGAGAACGATGAAATTTTAACAAAGCGTTAAAATCAATATCCGCTACTCCATCTCCATAAGTAAGCATAAACGTATCGCCATTAACATATTTTTCTATACGTTTAATTCTACCTGCAGTATTAGTATTTAAACCGGTATCAATCAATGTAACTTTAAAAGATTCAGATTCTGAATAATGTACCTTAATATTATTATTTGCTAGTTCAATTGTTACATCAGAATTGTGTAAATAATAATTTAAAAAATACTCTTTAATATATGTCCCCTTGTAACCTAGACAAATTATAAATTCATTATAGCCATGGCGCTCATACATTTTCAGTATATGCCATAGGATTGGTTTGCCACCTATTTCAACCATGGGCTTTGGTCTTGCTTCCGTTTCTTCCATTAAACGTGTACCAAATCCCCCTGCTAGAATTACAACTTTCATATTTCTAATTTATTTTTAATTTTAATTCAATTTTCTCTGAAATCGCATAACTACAACACAACAAAAATTCGTCAGGATAAAGATCTAATCTAGGTTTATCAAAACCTACCATTTTTAATTGCCCCTTGACTAATTGTGCCTTACAACTACTACAATTTCCTGTTTGACATGAATAAGGAATCTCTATGTCATTATCTAATGCTAATTCCAAAATGTTTTTCCCTTTTGGACAGTATAGCGAAAATGTCATCTCATTGATTGAAATCTTTATTTGACTAGCGGTAGTTTGTTCTAAGTCATGTGAGTTAATTTCTAATTGAAATTTTTCAAAATGAATTGAACTCGGGTTAACATCGCATTCAATTAACGTTCCTTTAATAACCTCCATAAAACCTACTGGTCCACAAATAAAATGTTGACTTGTTATGTGGTTATCATCTGAAGCTAAAAGACCAGTTACAAAGCTGGGTGTTACCCTGCCAGATTGATTTGGCTCATCGTCAAAATCATTTGATTCAGAAAAGAAATGGGTTATAGTCAATCGCGAACCAAATTCCACTTTTAGTTGCTTCAATTTATCCAAAAAAATCGTTGTCCTTCTTTGCTTATTACCATATATTAAGTGAACTAATGAATTCGGTTGTTTCATTAGTATTTCATTCATAATAGAATACAATGGAGCAATGCCACTACCCACGCCCCACAAATAGGTTATACTTTTATGTTCTTCATTTTGACAAACAAAATCTCCCATTGGGCCAAGGATTTCAACAACATCACCAATCTGAAAATTATCAATTACAAAATTAGACACTATACCGTTTAACACTCTTTTTACTGTGATTTTAATATCTTTATCAACTGATGGCGAGGATGATAACGAATAAGGACGCACGTATCTTCTACCATCAATAATTACTATTAACGAGATATATTGACCAGCTTTGTAACTTATTTTTCTCAATAAAGGTTGCTTAAATACTATTGAATAAGCCTCCGATGTTTCTTGAATAATATCAATTATTTTAAGCGAATATCTCACCATTATTTATATACTTTATAATAATTTTTGATCCACTTCGCAAACTCCAACAAGCCTTCATCTATTTCCACTTTAGGTAAAAAATTGATTTCCTTCGTTGAATAATTTATATCTGCCCAAGTTTCGGTAACATCGCCGTCTTGCATTGAATCAAAACGTATAATTGCAGTTAAATTCAAAGACTTTTCAAGAGTTTTTATAAAATCTAACAATCCAATAGATCTATTGTTGCCCAAATTGAAAATTCTGTATGGTGTATGCAATTTTAATTCAGATAAATCTTTTGGATATTCCATTGATAAGATAATTCCATCAATTATATCAGAAATATACGTAAAGTCTCTTTTCATGTTACCATTATTAAAAACCACTATCTCTTTCTTTTCAAGAATCCTTTTAGAAAAATTGTAATACGCCATATCAGGCCGTCCCCATGGTCCATAAACAGTAAAAAACCTTAAACCTGTTGTTGGCAAACCAAATAAATGACTATATGAATGAGCCATTAACTCATTAGCCTTTTTTGTCGCTGCATACAAGCTAATTGGACTATCTACATTATCAATAATTGAAAATGGTAATTTTGTATTTTTTCCATAGACACTTGAAGAACTAGCATATATCAAATTCTTTACTTTTAAGTTCCTAGCGACCTCTAGAATATTTCCAAATCCAACCAAATTCGATTGAATATATGTTGAAGGGTTCTCTATGGAATAACGAACACCAGCTTGCGCTGCTAGATTAATTATGTAATCAAACTGTGCCTTTTTACAAAGGGCATTCAATTCATTCCAATCTTCCAAATTCATCCTAACAAAACTATAATTTGGATTTGTCTTACTGATAACCTCTTTGTGCCATTGTATTTGGCTTTTTTCAATCCCTACCTCATTTAATCTGCTATACTTAAGATTAACGTCATAGTAATCATTAATATTATCTAGACCAACTACTCTCTCTCCAAGCTCAATCAATGACCTAACCAAATGAAATCCTATAAATCCCGCTGCTCCTGTAATTAGTATTTTTTTTTGACTCATTTTTATTTCTTGTTGAGATTCGTTCTTATAAATTGTTAGCGCCTTATTTTGATTCTTATTTTTTTACTTGATTAGAGTCTGGTCTTCCAATACTCTCATAATGATACCCTAACTCATTCATATTGGCTACATCAAATAAGTTCCTGCCATCAAAGATGATCTTGTGCTTGATCTCTTTTTCCATAAGCTCAAAATCAGGCGTTCTAAACTCACTCCATTCTGTTGCGATAATCAATGCATCTACTTTTTGTAATGCTTCATATTGATTGTTCGCGTATTTTATTTTATTTCCTATTTGTGCTATTACATACGGCATGGCTTCAGGATCATATGCTGTGACATTGGCGCCTACTGCTGTCAATGCATCAATGATTGCTAATGCTGGTGCTTCTCTAATATCGTCTGTATTGGGCTTAAACGCTAATCCCCATAATGCGAAATGCTTGCCTTGTAAATCGTTATTATAATAAGCCTTGATCTTTTCTACCAAATGTAATTTTTGACTGGTGTTGACTTTTTCTACCGCCTTTAAAATCTCAAAAGAATAGTTCACCTCGTCCGATGACATAATCAATGCTTGTACATCTTTTGGAAAACAGCTTCCTCCATATCCAATTCCTGGAAATAAAAATCTTTTTCCTATTCTATCATCCGACCCTATCCCTCTTCTTACCATATCTGCATCTGCACCCATGCGCTCACACAACTGCGCAATCTCGTTCATAAAAGAAATCTTAGTTGCGAGGAAAGAATTTGCTGCATACTTTGTTAACTCTGAACTACGCTCATCCATAAAGATCACAGGATTCCCCTGTCGCACAAATGGTGCATATAAAGCACTCATTAATTCCTGTGCTCTTTCAGATTTTGTTCCAACTACTACGCGATCTGGCTTCATAAAATCATCTACTGCTACACCCTCTCTTAAAAACTATGGATTGCTTACCACATCAAATGCTCCACTATAATGTTTTGCAATTGCATCATAGACTTTGTCCGCTGTGCCTACTGGTACGGTGCTCTTATTCACGATCACTTTATACCCCGTTAATATTTTGCCTAAATGATCCGCTACACCCAATACATATTTTAAATCCGCACTTCCGTCTACTCCCGGAGGCGTTGGCAAGGCTAAAAATATAATCTCCGCATCCTCCAATGCTTCTTCCAACTGCGTGGTAAATCTTAAACGCTCTTCTTTTATATTTCTTAAAAAGATTTTCTCTAGTCCTGGTTCGTAAATCGTAATCTGTCCAGCACTTAGCTTTTCAACTTTAGATTTATCGATATCCACACAGGTAACTTTATTACCTGTTTCCGCAAAACAAGTACCTGTTACCAATCCTACATATCCTGTGCCTACTACTGCTATTTTCACTAATTAATTTTAAAATTTTTGCGCACTAAACTGCGCACCAACACCTTTATTCTGACTATTTTTCAAGCCTTCTAAAAAAATATAAATTTATTTATTGCTGTAAATCAGTTAATTAGTGATTTAAGTATATCTACAAATAGGCTTTGTTGTTCTGGACCACACTAATCAAATTGTGTCTTCCACCAACGTCGCAAAAGCAATGTGATGATTCCAAAAAAGCCCATCAAAAATGCACCTCCAACCGCCGTTAGTAGTTTAGATGATTTCTTTTTTTCCAACGGAAATCGAGGTTGATCAATCAACTGAATCAAGGGTTGTTCCTTGGCCATCAATGTTCTACTCAATTCCAAGTTCTTCAACAATTCTCCATACATCGTAGAAAGCACCTGAATCTCCAATTGCTTCTTTGCTTGTGGTACTTTGGCAACGCCTCGCACCAAGAATTGGTTGCCATCCACTTCCGAAGCTACCCCATACATCGCCCTACCCAATGCCTGTTTCACACTGTCTACCTTGTGTTCCATCATCATGACATTCTTTCTCATTTGGCGGGTTTTGGTCTCTACATAGAACTCTGTCACGTTTTGGGTCAATACTTGGGTAAAATGCTTGGCAAACCATTCGTCATTACCTGTGAATGAGACTGATACGATGGCCAACTTTTTATCTACCTTGGATACCGTCAATTGTTTCTTGGCTAAATCCCCACATACTTTACCCAAGAATGAATCCTGCGCCAATGAAAACTGATCTGGATTCAATTTGTCTGCACTGTAAATCACGGGCAGTGGATCATTGGGTTTTCTGGGTTTGGGTTTCTTGGGTTTGTTGAAATCGATGTATTGGTTAATCAACAACTTTTGCTTTCCATTGCTATCTACGACGGTTAATAGGGTTTTCTCCACCAATAAACGGCTTTTCATGAGTTCTAGGAGATTGTCGCCACTGAATGCGCCGCCTGATCCTCCACCCAAATCCACTCCGAATTGGGATGCAATGGATCCCAAACCACCTACCTTATCCCCCCCTTCAGCCAAGGCGAAGGTCAACCGCGCTGTATATTCGGGCTTTTGGGATTTGGCATAAAAAAAGCCACCTAAGCCCCCCAGAACTCCCAATAATAACAATTTCCACCATTGGGTTTTCAGATAAGAAATAACCTCTCCTGTCTTTTGGATGAGCTCCTTGATGGAAATTTCTTCGGTTTCTTGATTTACTTGCTCCATCATTATTTCTGAATCAAAGCCCACAAGGTTGCCAAGCCCGTTAATTTCACGGTGATGTCTTGAATGATCTTGTTCCAATCCGTGGGGATTTTATTCAATTTGTCTTTTGTACTGGTTTTGGCCTTCTTTTCCTTGGATATCACATACACCGCACTGCCTTTTTTCACCTTGGGTGATACCCTGAATAAGTAGCAATTCACAGTTCTTCTAACACGACCGTTTGCTTCCACCACGTAAGTCTTGGAACGCCACGCATCCGCTGTATAGCCATTGCCAAACGTGCGAATGTAATAACCCGCCCGTTTGCCTAGAACAAAGGGAGAGTTCATCACCGCATAATTCGTCGCACTGTCCAAATTCAACAAATTCTCTATATATTGAATACCCGTACCATAAATGCTGATGTAATCAATCACTTTGGGTACCGAAATGATATCGCCCTCTTTCAAGGTATAATTGTACATCGATCCACGCCTGTTCATGGCTTTCTTCATGTCAAAGACCAAGAATCCCCCAGGCAAATTGGGTCGGTCAAATTTGGCCCCCTCAGGAAATGCGTATGCCGTTAATCCACCGGCCAATTGTACCGCATCATGTACTGTGAATCCCTTGTCTTGAATTACATAGGTACCCGGGTATTTGAATTCCCCCCTTAGTTCAATCACCTTTTGAAGCTCAAAGTTGGGGATCCTCCTTACAGATACAATATCAAAGGGCAGCAAGGCCGTTTTCAATACTTCTTGGTTCTCGGTTACATCTTTGGGAATGGTTAACTCCAACATCGAAGTTTGGTAGGGCTCACCAGGTTTGTAGTTGGGAGCAAAAATATTACTCCGGGCAATTTCAATCTTGGTTAGTTCTGCCGAAATCTTGATCCCCCCTGCTAGTACCAACACATCGCCCAAGGTCAATCCTTCTTTGTAAGCCAGGGTCATGGGATTTTTCACCTCCCCGTTCACATTCACCGTAAACGTATCCAAAAACTCCGCTTCTGTGTACAACAACAATACATCATTCTTTCTCAAAACAATGTTGTTGATATTCTCAATGCTGTTGACCAACGCAGAAATTTCCAGTGGAATATATCTTCTTGTTTCGTCTTTCTCTGTTCTTACCAAATAGGCCCGCTTCAACATGGCCTGTTCTTTGAGTCCGCCCGCTTTCTGAATCAAATCCAATACCCGCTCACCTGATACGAGGGGAAAAACACCGGGGAAGTATACCGGACCTTTGACCTCAACTTGGTTTTCTAAATCTTCGTTTACAACACCCACCACCACGGCATCACCTGCTTTAAGGTTGAAATCTGCATTGAGTTTACTCAAACTATCCCAATTCACTGGAAACAATCGCTGGTTCTTGTCAATATAGCGCTGAACTTGGGTGTTTGCTGCCAATGCGTTGGGCTGAAAACCACCGGCATATTTGAATAAATGCGACAGCTGTTCTGTCGGCAACAACTCATACGTCATGGGTCGTTTTACCGCACCTGCAATGCTCACCAATTTACCCACAGTGCCCACCACCAAGTAGTCATTGTCCTGCAGAAAGAAATCATCTTCCGCGCCGGGATTTTGTAAGTAAGCATAGGCATCAAAGGTTTTAATGACTTTGCCATTGCGACGAAGTTGTACGTTTCTCAAGGTACCTATATCTGTAGGTCCGCCAGCAGCTATCAAGGCATTAAATGCCGTATTCAAAGCAGGAATTTTGTAAGAGCCGGGTTTGAATACCTCACCCACAATGTTAACGGTAATGCTGCGGCTATAGGCCAAACTGATTTCCAATTGGTTGGCACCCATGTTGAAATTGTTGCTCAGTGCAGTTCTTATCAACGTCTTGGCTTTATCAAAGGCAATGCCTTTTACGTAAATGCTCCCCAACTGTCCCAATTCGATTCGTCCGCGTGTATCTACCTTGGCCACGGTGTTGTAATAACTCACCCCAAAGAGGGAGATCCCCAATTCATCACCCACACCCAACTCGTAATTGGCTGGGGCTTTGGCGTCGAGGCTGCGTTCATATATTTTCAGATCACCCTTCCTGAACAATTCCTGTCCATAGACCGTCACAGCCCGCTCTTCTTTGGGCGCTTCAATTTCAGAGCCGCTCAGCGGCGTAGCGGCTTCGATCACCGCTTGTTTGGCTTTTTGCTCTGTCCCTGCCTGTGTGGCTAAACCAGGAGTATTGACATTCGATGGAGATTGGCTTTGGATCTTGTTCAAACGGTCTTTAAAGGCCTGGGCCTCAGAGGCCGGCAGGCCCTTGGCCATCGCTAACTTTTCTGCTTGCTCTACCCCTAAACCGGCGGCTTGGGCTTGGGTCAACAAATCCAACAATTGGGCATCGGTAAAATCAGCGGCTTTTACCGTCGCTGGATTCTGGGACAATGCGGGCTGGGCTGTCAAAGACAAAATCCCTAAAAAAAAGATAATCAGTGCGTTGTGTTTTTTATTCATTGCGAAAGGGCAAAGATAAGTAGAATAATGATTTGCTGTTTGTGCATGGCTCCGCCCCTTCAGCCACAGGAGTGACCTACGGGAGCGCTTTAACAATCCAAAAAGCACATTGTTTGCAGCCTTACAAAGATATGACCAAACCCTTGCTCAAATGCAGGGTTTAACATCAATTTAACACCAAATTTGTGAATACGCAATTTCAGCGTATGAATGGAATTACTTTACTCCACGGTTACCGATTTCGCCAAATTGCGCGGTTGGTCTACATTACAACCCCGCAGTACGGCAATGTGATAGCTCAACAATTGCAGGGGCACGGTGTTTACTAACGGACTCAATGGCTCAATGGTTTCGGGTACTTCAATCACGTGGTCTACCATGTGGTCCAAGTCGCGGTTACCTTCACTCACCAACGCAATTACTTGTCCTTTGCGGGCTTTAACCTCCTGGATATTGCTCACCACTTTTTCGTAATGCTCAGAGTTAGTGGCAATCACCACCACAGGCATTTCTTCGTCAATCAGGGCAATGGGACCGTGCTTCATCTCTGCCGCAGGGTATCCCTCGGCATGGATGTAACTGATTTCCTTGAGCTTCAAGGCGCCCTCCAAGGCCACGGGGAAGTTGTATCCTCGGCCCAAATACAAAAAGTTCTTGGCGTCTTTGAATTTCTTAGCCAATTCAATCATTTGGTCGTTCAGCAACAGGGCTTTCTCAATCTTTTGCGGAATGCCTTCCAATTCTTCAAAGAAAGATTTGATGGCCACCAAATTCATGGTGCCCTTGAGTTTGGCCATGCCCACCGCCATCAAGGCCAACACGGTCACTTGGGCCGTGAATGCCTTTGTGCTGGCTACCCCAATTTCCGGACCGGCATGGGTATAGGCCCCGGCATCGCTCAAACGGGGGATGCTGGATCCAACCACGTTGCAGACACCAAACACCGTAGCACCTTTGCGCTTGGCCAAGTCCATGGCCGCCAGAGAATCGGCGGTTTCTCCACTTTGGGATATGGCCATGACCATGTCATCTGAGTAAATGACCGGATTGCGGTACCTGAATTCAGAAGCGTATTCCACTTCCACGGGTACCCGGGCCAAATCCTCAAACAAATATTCACCCACCAAGCCAGCATGCCAGCTGGTGCCACAACCAATCAAAATCAAGCGCTTGATTTCTTTTAAGCGCTGCTGGTAATCTTCCATGCTGCGCATATGAATTTCCCCTGTTTGCACATCAAATCGACCCCGGAAACTATCAAAAATAGAACGGGGCTGTTCGTAAATTTCTTTGAGCATGAAGTGCGGATATCCGCCTTTTTCCAATTGCTCCAAACTCAATTCCAATTCCTGCACATAGGGTACCTGCACCACATTGTCAATGCTCTTCACCATCAACTCTTGGTTCTCCACAATGGCAATTTCCCCGTCTTTGAGATAAATCACCTTGTTCGTATACTCCACAATAGGGGTTGCATCAGAGGCAAAAAAGAACTCCCCGCGGTCTTCGCCCAAGCCCACGACTAGAGGGCTGCCTTTGCGGGCAGCAATGAGGTGTTCTGGATGGTTTTTGCTCAGTATCACAATGGCGTATGCGCCGCTCACTTGCTTTAAGGCCGAGCGCACCGCGTCTGCCAAAGGCAGGCCGCTATTTTGCATCACATCCTCAATCAAGTGGGCCAATACTTCGGTATCGGTATCCGAATGAAAGGTATGTCCCTTCAATACCATGCCCGCTTTCAGCGTGGCATAGTTTTCAATAATGCCGTTGTGGATGATGGCCAAATCCCCGCTTTCGCTCAAATGGGGGTGAGAATTTTTGTCGTTGGGTTCGCCGTGGGTGGCCCAGCGGGTATGACCCATACCCATGCC
>JACCDJ011805262.1_pt1 | contig 34680 bp, 28 predicted proteins | sample 7444481 | NCBI WGS metagenome assembly JACCDJ01 (sample SAMN15323435, study PRJNA562643) | freshwater metagenome | isolation source: river surface water | place: USA:Blue River Watershed | collected 2017-08-15
TCGCGTTCGGCTATCTCCCGCGAAAGGGCGGCGAGACTAACACCGGAATCCTTACCTTTCAACTGGTTATAGCGCCGCAGGGCCCTTTCCTCGGCACTGGCCGTCAGGAAAATCTTGAGGGGGGCAGACGGGAAAATCACCGTCCCCATGTCTCGTCCGTCGGCAATCAGCCCGGGCGACTCCGCGAAGGCGCGCTGTCGCTCCGTCAAGGCCGAGCGCACGGCAGGCCAAGCCGCGACCCGGGAGGCCCCCTGCCCGGTCTGCTCGGCCCGCACCAGGGCCGTCACCTCCCGGCCGTCGAGTTCGATGCGTTCGCCGCCACTCGGGTCGGAACTGAAGCGCACCTTCATCTGGCCGGCGATCCGGCTGTGCCCGTCGACGTCATCCGGCGCGAGACCCGCGGCGAGCCCTGCCACCGCGACGAGGCGATACAACGCGCCACTGTCGAGCAAATGCCAACCAAGCTGACTCGCAAGGCGTCGACACACCGTCCCCTTGCCGGAACCGGATGGCCCGTCCACGGCCACCACCGGCACCGCACTAGTCGCTGACGGCGAGCTCAAGCGACCTCACGGAGTTGAAGTCCGCACGCACGCGCCAGATCCGCAAAACCCGGAAACGAGGTTGCCACGTTGGCGGTGTCGTCGATCTCGATCCTGCCTGCCGCGCGTAGCGATGCCACGGCAAACGACATTGCGATGCGGTGATCGCCGTGACTGTCGATCCGTCCGGGCTGGAACACCGGGCCGTTACCCTGGGTACCCGCGAGGCGCATCCCGTCGGGCAGGAGTTCGTGGGCAACGCCGAGCGCGTTCAATCCAGCGGACATGACGGCCAGCCGATCGCTCTCCTTGACGCGCAGTTCCTCGGCACCGCGCAATACCGACTCACCCTCGGCACAGGCAGCGGCGATGAAGAACACCGGAAACTCGTCGATGGCGAGCGGCACCCACTCCGGTCGCACCTCGATGCCACGCAATCGCGATGGGCGGATGATCAAGTCTGCGGTTGGCTCGGGACCCGCTGTTCGCAGATCTCGCACTTCGATATCCGCACCCATGGCGAGCAAGATATCGAGCAAGCCGGTTCGCGTCGGATTCATACCGACCCGTTCGAGATGCAACTCGCCCTCGCTCGCGAGACAGCCTGCCACCATGAAAAAAGCGGCCGACGAAAAATCGGCAGGCACATCGACATGACAGCCCGTGAGCTTCGCCGGCGCACGAACCGTAACCGTGGCGCCCTCGCGTCGCAGATCGACGCCGAAGCCCAGCAGCATTCGCTCGGTGTGGTCGCGCGTCGGTGCAGGCTCGGTGACGCGCGTTTCGCCACGCGCGTAGAGGCCAGCCAGCAAAACCGCCGACTTTACCTGTGCGCTCGCCACTGGCATGTCGAAGTTGATACCGGTCAGATCGCGACCACCGCGAATCACCACGGGTGGCTTGCCTTCGCGCGTTTCGATCGAGGCGCCCATCTGCCGTAGCGGCGCCGCTGCGCGTTCCATCGGACGGCGCATCAGCGACGAGTCACCGATCAGGGTCGAATCGAATGACTGCCCTGACAGCAAACCCATAAAGAGTCGCATCGCCGTACCCGCATTGCCCATGTCGAGCGCCGCGCTGGTGCCGCGCAAACCACGCAAACCCACGCCTTCGATTCGAACAGACGTGGGAGCCGGTCGCTCGATCTTCACGCCCAGTGCCGACAGCGCCTTGAGGGTGGCGAGGCAGTCTTCACTCGCCAGGAAACCCTCGGCAGTCGTGATGCCCTCGGCGATCGCGCCGAACATCAATGCACGATGCGAAACGGATTTGTCACCGGGCACTCGGATGCGCCCCTCGAGACGCGTCGCCGGTGAAACCGACCAACTGCTCATAGCACGGCGCGGGGATATGACCCGAGCACACGGAACAGCGACGCGCGCGATTTGAGACCCGCCAGTGCGCGCGCTACCGGCGCATCCGACGCGTGACCTTCGAGATCGATGAAGAACACATAGTCCCACTTACGACGCTGTGACGGTCGCGACTCGATACGCGTCAAACTGACGCGATTTTTTGCCAGTGGCTCGAGTAATCGATGCAATGCACCCGGTGCCTCGGTGTGACCGGTCGAGAGCAGCAAAGTCGTACGATCGTTGCCACTCGGGCCGAACGTACGCCTGCCGATCACCAGAAAGCGGGTGGTGTTATCCGGCCGATCTTCGATGTCGGCCGAGAGGATCGAGAGGTCGTACACCTCGGCGGCAGTTTCTCCGGCGATCGCCGCCGTGCCCTTCTCGTCGCGAGCGCGCCGCGCTGCCTCCGCGTTCGATGACTCCGCGATCAATTCGACTTCGGGCAAGTGTTCTTTGAGCCATTGCCGGCACTGGGCAAGCGACTGCGGATGACTGCAAACACGCTTGATCTCGCGCAGTGATTTCATCCGACCCATCAAATTCTGACGGATGCGCAACTCCACCTCACCACAGATCTGCAGTGGCGAGGTCAAAAAACGATCAAGCGTGTGATTGACACTGCCCTCGGTCGAATTCTCGATGGGCACCACACCAAAGTCGGCGTGACCCGCCTCGACCTCGTGGAAGACCTCGTCGATGCTAGCGAGCGACAGCGCGCGCGCCGAGTGACCGAAATGTTTGTAGACGGCCGTCTGCGAGAACGTACCCTCGGGCCCCAGGAAGCCGATCTTGAGTGGCTCCTCCTGTGCAAGACAGGCCGACATGATTTCGCGGAACAAGCGCACGATCTCTTCATCGCGCAGTGTGCCTTGACCACGCGCCGCTGCATTTCGTTCGAGCGCCATACGCAGCACTTGCGACTCACGCTCGGGACGATAGAAATCGACTAATCGCCCCTGCTGCCCCTTGGAAATACCAACTTGACGCGCCAAGCGCGCCCTTTGGTTGAGCAAGGCATGCAGATCGCGATCGACTCGATCGATCTGCTCGCGCAACGATTCGATCGCATTGGCGCCTCGCTTCGTTTCGGCCTGTCGCTTGGGCGCGGTACGACCTCGTTTTTGCGTCTTTTTCTTCGCGGCCATCGCCGGCACCTGTAGTAGTTAAGCGTTTAGAGAGCTCTGGCCGAGAGTACGCCCTCGATCGCGCGGATGCGACCAAGCAAAGCTTCATCGACCGTGCCTTCGGTATCGATCAGCGTATAAGCGTACTCGCCGCGAGACTTGTTCAACAATTCGGCGATGTTGAGCCCCGCCGCAGCGAGCAAAGTCGATACCTGCCCGACCATGTTGGGAACATTGCTGTTGGCCACTGCGATCCGACGCGTACCAACCGGACGCGGCATAGCTGCATCGGGAAAATTCACGCTATGACGAATGTTGCCGTGCTCGAGATAGTCGCGCAGCGTATCGGCGACCATCACCGCGCAGTTCTCCTCCGCTTCGCCCGTCGAAGCACCAAGATGCGGCAGCGTGATCACACGCGAGTGGTCTTTGAGGGCGTTTTTCGGAAAGTCGCAAATATAGGCATGCAGTCGATCGGCATCGAGTGCCGCGATAATGGCCGCGTCATCGACGATCGGTGCACGCGAGAAATTGAGCAACACGCCTTGCTCGGGCATCAACTGCAGCCTGGCGGAGTTCACAAGCCCACGCGTTCCCTCGACGAGCGGAACGTGCACGGTGACGAATTGACTACGCGAAAAGAGCTCATCCAGCGACCGTGCTTGCTCGATCGACGCCGATAGCTGCCAAGCGCGTTGGACAGTGATGTCCGGGTCGTAGCCGATGACGCGCATACCGAGACGCTCGGCCGCGTTGGCGACCTCGACACCGATCGCACCAAGGCCGATCACGCCCAACGTACGACCCGGCAACTCGAAACCGGCGAACGATTTCTTGCCCTTCTCCGTCGCCTCGTCGATCGCCTTATCATCACCACTCAGGCCGCGCGCGAAATTCCAAGCTTGGCAAATGTTGCGTGCCGCCAGAAACAGACTCGCAATCACCAATTCTTTGACTGCGTTCGAATTGGCGCCGGGCGCGTTGAACACGGGAACGCCGCGCTTCGAAAGCGCTGCCACCGGCACGTTATTCGTACCCGCGCCAGCTCGCCCCACGGCGAGTACCGAGGGCGCGATCTCGAGCGAGTGAAGGTCGGCCGAACGCAGCAGGATGGCGTCTGGATTTACGAGCGAGGAAGCGACTTCGTAACGGTCGCGCGGAAAGCGTTCGAGGCCGCGCACACTGATCTGGTTCAGCGTGAGGATTCGATAGCCCATGACGGTCTCAACCGTGGCGCTGCTGGAAGTCTTGCATGAAGGCAACGAGCGCCTCGACGCCGGCGAGTGGCATGGCGTTGTAGATCGACGCACGCATACCGCCGACCGAGCGGTGCCCTTCGAGATTCGCGAGACCCGCTTTGGCCGCTTCCGCACAAAACGTCTTTTCGAGATCCGGATTCGGGATGGTGAACGGCACGTTCATCCACGAGCGCGCGTTCGGTGCCACGGGACTCTGGTAATAACCCGAGGAATCGATCGCGCGATACAAGGTCTCGGCTTTGACGCGATTGCGCTCACCGATGACACCGAGTCCACCCTGACGCTTCAACCACTGGAACACGAGCCCGGCCATGTAGATGCCGAAGGTCGGCGGTGTGTTGAGCATCGAACCTTCTTTCGCCATCGCCGCGTAATCCCAAATCGGCGGCGTGCCCGCGCGGGCCTTGCCGATCAAGTCGTCGCGCACGATCACCACACACAGTCCTGACGGACCGATGTTCTTTTGCGCGCCGGCATAGATGAGACCGAACTTCGATACCTCGATCGGACGCGAGAGGATGGTCGAGGACATATCGGCCACGAGCGGCACACTGCCGGTCGCCGGCACATAGGGAAACTCGACGCCGCCGATGGTTTCGTTCGGCGTGTAGTGCACGTATGCCGCATCGGCCGAATAGGCGAGCGCCGTCTCAGCGGGCACGGTCGAATAATTCGAGGCCGACTCGTCTGCCAGCACCTCAACCTTGCAATAGCGCTTGGCCTCACCGATCGCCTTCTTGGACCAAGCGCCGGTGTTGATGTATTGAGTGGTCGACTCGGAGGTCGCGAGGTTCATCGGAATCGCCGTGAACTGACCCGTCGCGCCACCCTGCAGGAACAGCACACGGTAGTTCGACGGGATCGCCATCAACTCGCGCAAATCGGCTTCAGCCTGCTCGGCAACGGCGACGAACGCCTTGCTGCGATGGCTGACTTCCATCACCGACATGCCGCTGCCCTGCCAGTCGAGCATCTCGTTGCGAGCTTGCTCGAGCACTTCGAGCGGCAAAGTCGCCGGACCTGCTGCGAAATTGAATACGCGCATCGTGCCTAACCCCGTTTTAAAACCCGCGAAAGATCAGTGCGTGGTTGGCGACTCGCCTGCCTCATCGGCCGACGGCAGCACGGCGGCCTCATCGGCAACCTCGCCTTCCTCGGTTGCAAGCAATCCCACACCTTCGACGCCGGCCAATCGCTCACCCTCATCGAGGCGAATCAGGCGAACACCCTGGGTGTTGCGTCCGACGATCGAGATCTCGCTCACGCCCGTACGGACGAGTGTGCCATTGGAGCTGATCAACATGATTTCCTGGTCGGCCTGCAATTGCAGCGCCGCCACCGTGCGACCATTCCTCTCGGTGGTCTGCAAGGCAATCACGCCTTGTCCGCCACGTCCATGCAACGGGAAGTCTTCCAGCGGAGTCAATTTGCCGTAACCGTTCTCGGATGCGGTGAGGATCAAACCGTCACCGACGACGACCAGGGAGATGACTTCCTGTCCTTCGGCGAGCTTGATGCCGCGAACGCCGGTGGCATCACGACCCATCGGGCGCACTTCTTCTTCATTGAAGCGGATGGCTTTGCCACCGCTCGAGCAGAGGATGATGTCGCGCTTGCCGTCCGTGACACCGACACCGACCAATCGATCGCCATCGCGCAGATCGACCGCGATGATGCCGGACGGTCGCGGACGCGAATAAGCGGAGAGCGGGGTTTTCTTGACCGTGCCGTGACTCGTCGCCATGAACACGAAACGCTCGTCGTCGAATTGTTTGATGGGCAGCACCGCGTTGATCTTCTCGCCCTCTTCGAGCGGCATGAGATTGACCAAGGGCTTACCACGAGCACCACGACCGGCCTGAGGCAGCTCAAATACGCGTAACCAATACACACGACCTCGACTCGAGAAACAGAGCAAGGTGTCGTGCGTGTGCGCCACGAAGAGCTTCTCGACAAAATCTTCGTCTTTGACCGCCGTTGCCGCCTTGCCGCGACCCCCTCGTCGCTGCGCCTGGTACTCCGAGAGCGGCTGGCTCTTGGCATAACCCGCGTGCGAGAGCGTCACGACGACGTCTTGCGGTTCGATCAAATCTTCGGTGGCCAGATCGATGTGATCGAGGTTGATCTCGGTTCGGCGCGCATCGCCATAGGCTTCGCGGATCGCGATGAGCTCATCACGCACCACCTGCGTCAAACGCTCAGCCCGCGCGAGGATATCCGACAGATCCGTGATCTCGGCCAGCAACTCGGCGTACTCGGCGACGATCTTGTCCTGCTCGAGACCCGTCAAACGGTTCAGACGCATATCGAGGATGGCCTGAGCCTGTTCCTCGCTGAGGCGATAACCGCTACCTTCGCGCTGCAAGCCGAGTTCAGCCGCAAGATCTCTCGGTCTCGTGGAGACGTTGTTCGCACGCGCGAGCATCTCGGGAACCGCGCCGGAGCTCCACACCTTTGAGAGCAAGCCAACTTTGGCTTCGGCCGGCGTCGGTGACGCCTTGATGAGCGCGATGACCTCGTCGATGTTGGCAAGCGCGACGGCGAGGCCTTCGAGCAGATGGGCGCGAGCACGGGCCTTGGCCAGATCGAACACCGTACGCCGGGTGACGACCTCGCGGCGGTGACGAATGAATGCCTCGAGCATCTCCTTGAGCGAGAGCAATCGGGGCTGGCCGTCGACGAGCGCGACCATGTTGATGCCGAACACCGTCTCGAGCGGCGTTTGCGCAAACAGATTGTTGAGGATGACTTCGGCGTTCTCGCCACGCTTCAACTCGATGACGATGCGCATGCCGTCCTTGTCGGACTCGTCGCGCAGACCGTCGTTGGAGATACCCTCGATCTGTTTGTCGCGGACGAGATCCGCGATGCGCTCGATCAAGCGCGCCTTGTTCACTTGGTACGGCAGCTCGGTGACGATGATGGCCTGCCGATCGCCCCGACTTCCGACTTCTTCGAAGTGGGTGCGTGCACGAATGGAGAGTCGACCACGACCGCCCTTGTAAGCACTGACGATTTCGCGAGCACCGTTGATGATGCCGGCCGTCGGGAAATCCGGGCCCGGTACGTGCTGCATCAGCGCCGGCAGCCCGATGTCGGGGTCGTCGATCACCGCAATGCAAGCGTTGACGACTTCCGTCAGGTTGTGCGGCGGAATATTGGTCGCCATGCCGACCGCGATACCCGAGGAGCCGTTGACCAACAAGTTCGGGATGCGCGAGGGCATCACCGTCGGTTCGGTCAAAGAATCGTCGTAGTTGGGAGCGAAATCGACGGTCTCGCGATCGATATCGGCGAGCAACTCGCCCGCCAATCGCGACATGCGCACTTCGGTGTAGCGCATGGCCGCCGGCGTGTCGCCATCGACCGAGCCGAAGTTGCCTTGGCCATCGACGAGCAGGTAGCGCATCGAGAACGGCTGCGCCATGCGCACGACTGCGTCGTACACCGCGACGTCACCGTGCGGGTGGTATTTACCGATGACGTCACCGACGACACGCGCCGATTTCTTGTACGGCTTGTTGTACTCGTTGCCGAGCTCACGCATCGCGTAGAGCACGCGACGATGGACAGGTTTCAGGCCGTCACGAACATCCGGGAGCGCGCGCCCCACGATCACGCTCATCGCGTAATCGAGATAGGACTGACGCATCTCGTCTTCGAGATTGACGGGCAAAACTTCGCGGGCAATTTCGCTCATAAAGAGCTCGAAATAGTACCATACGGGACCCGTCAACGCCGTGGTTCCCGTATGTCCATCGAGACTCCTTTCGACGCCGCCGAAGTGGCCAAGTTCGACGCCCTCTCGCACCGGTTTTGGGACCCCGCCGGGGAGTTCAAACCGCTGCACAATCTCAACCCGCTACGGGTGGAGTTCATCGCCGAGCGTGCCAACCTGAAGAGCGCTCGAGTGCTCGATGTCGGCTGTGGCGGCGGCCTTTTGGCCGAGTCGCTTGCCAAGCGCGGCGCCCGGATGACCGCAATCGATCGGGCCGCCGGCATGATCGAAGTGGCTCGACTACACGCGGCGGCCAGCGGCATCGACATCGACTACCGCCTACAGCCGGCCGAGGAGTTGGCGCAGCGTGAGCCCGCGGCGTTCGATGTGGTCACCTGCATGGAGATGCTCGAACACGTGCCCGACCCGGGTGCAACCATCGATACTCTGGCGAAGCTCGTCCGGCCGGGCGGCATGCTGTTTCTCTCCACGATCAATCGCGACTGGCGATCCTTCCTACTCGCCATCGTCGGAGCGGAATACGTGGCGGGCCTCGTCCCCAAAGGCACTCACGAGTACGAGCGGCTGATTCGGCCCGCCGAGATCGCGGCGTGGGCTCGTGCAGCGGGACTCGAACTGCTGGAACTCGCCGGGCTCGAGTACAACCCGCTGACCCATGCCGCGACGCTCGTGAAGCAGCCCAAGGTCAATTACCTCTGCGCGCTACGTAAACCCGCCGAATGACCCCAGAGCTCCTCGAGGCGGGTGCCACGAACCGCGAGCTCGTGCTGCGCTTTTCGCCGCAGGCCGACCGGCCGCGGTTGCAGGCGCTGTTCGATATTGAGCGCGAGATCACGACCAGTCTTCGCGCAGACCTCGATCACACCGTCGCGCACACCCGTCTCGAATGGTGGTCCGAGGAGTTCACCCGGCTGAACCACGCAAGTGCGCGACACCCCGCCACTCGAGCTCTCGCCGAGGCATCGCTGACAGCGGGGCTGTCTCTGCCGGACTTGCGCGGACTCGCGGAGGCGACGCGCATTGATCTGGCGACCGTGGCCTTTCTCACCCAAGCCGAACTCGATGACTATCTCGCGCTGTGGAGCGACAGCGTCTTCGCCTGCGTTGGCCGAACCGCGTCCGATCGCATGCGGGCGCTCGGTCGACGTATTCGCGAAATCGAGTTGCTCGCCGACTGGCCGCAGCATGCGCATCAGGGCCGACTGTATCGCGCGCTCGGTGATCCACCCGAGGCCCATCAGCCTTGGCTAAGTCATCCGTTGCCCGAGCTCGAGTCTCGGCAGTTGCGTGCGCGCTTGAACGAACTTGCCACCGAAGTGCGAGCGCTGGCGAGCACCTGCCCCGTCAACGATTTACCGGTACACGCGCCGGCGCTGCTCTGGGCCACACTCGCCCACGGCACGGCGGTCCGCCTACGAGACCGCTTACCCGATTTCTCGATCACTCGGTTCGAACCGTTGTCGCGTACGATGCGCGCGTGGCGCGCCGCCGTGTCTTTGTCACGCGGGCGTTTGCCGAGCGCCTTGCGGTAGAACCTCTTGCAGGAGAGATGATGAGCCCGAATTCCTTCGATCCGACGCGTATCCGTCTGTCACCCGGCGAGCTGCGCGGACGCGTGATCGCCATCACCGGACCGACGGCCGGCATCGGTAATGCGCTCGCCCTCGAGTGCGCTCGATACGGTGCCGAGGTGTTACTGCTCGGACGCAACGTCAAGAAACTCGAGACCGTCCACGATGCGATCCTCGCCTTGCAGGCGCACGACGGTGGCGCCATCGCAGCGCCGGCGATCGCGCCGCTCGATCTGGAGAAAGCGGTCGCGCAGGATTTCGATACGATCGCGCGCGCTGCCCAAGAGCGCTGGGGACGTCTCGATGGTCTCGTATTGAATGCGGCGCTGCTGGGTCAGCCGATGCCCATCGAGGAATACGACATGCCCACTTGGGTGCGCGTGATGCACGTCAACGTGACCGCGAACGTCGCCCTCACCCAAACCTTGTTGCCGTTGCTGCGCGCCTCGAACGACGCCTCGATCGTCTGCACCTCGAGTGCCGTGGGACGCAAAGGACGCGCCTACTGGGGCGCCTACGCCGTTTCCAAGTTTGCGCTTGAGGGGTTCATGCAAGTGCTCGCCGACGAGCTCGAGAAGTCGACGGTACGCGTGAATTCTTTGAATCCGGGCAAGGCTCGCACCCAGATGCGCCGACAGGCCTATCCGTCGGAAGACATCAACACCCTGCCCAACCCGGCGACGCTGACGCCGCCCTTTGTCGCATTGCTCGGACCGCAAGCGCGCGGCGTGACCGGCTGCGCCTTCGACGCTCAACCCGCGTCTTCTTCCTCGTCGTCCACCGGAACCTGACCCGCCTCGCTGCTCTGCAGCGCCTGCGATTCCTCGTCGGTGAGTTTGCGGAAGTGGCCGCGATTCAGATCTCTCGTCAGGGCGAGTGCGCCTAAGCGCGTGCGCAGAATCCGGCTGACGAGCGCGCCTTGCCGCTCGAACAACTGCCGAATCTCCTTGCCGCTCGCGCCCTCGACCTCGATGCGATACCAACGATTGGCGCCCTCGGTGAACTCATCCGACCCCTCGACCGCCAACACCGAGAGTTTTCGACCATCGTCGAGCTGACCGCCGGCGATCGCATCGAGGCTCTCGGGCGTCAACTCGCCGCGCACGCGAATCAAGAACTCCGTTAGCCAGCGACGCACTCGACGTTGCAAGCGGGTGGCCAGCGCGCCGTCGGTGGTCAGCAGCTCCAAGCCCCCATCGACGTTGGGCATCGGCGAGACAGCCAGAAATCGCTTACCTGCCCGTCGCGGCAATTTGGGCACGAGCTCTTCGGTCAAAGATTGTCCAGGCGAGCGATTACAGAGAAACGTGGACGCATCGACCGATAGCTTCTCGGGATTGCGGGCTCGCCGGAGCACGCGACCATCGATGCGAATTTCGTCACGACCCTGCACGCGCTGACCGAGCTCGGCGCGCACGCCGTTGATGGTCACTCGACCCGCGATGATCCATTGCTCCGCTTCCCGACGGGAGGCGAGCCCGGCCTGCGCAAGGACTTTTTGCAGACGATCACCCGGCAACTCGGCGCTGCCGGTCCGTGGGGCCGCACGCGAGCCCGATCGTCGGGGCGGACGACGACCCGTCACGCCTCCGTCCGATCGGCGACGTAGACAGGCTCGTCATCCGATGGCGCCGGCTCAACAACCGGTGCGGCAGATTCGGCAGCGACGACCGCCGCTGTTTCACCCTCATGGATGCCGCTTTCGACACCTTCGGAACCTTCGGCGCCTTCCGCATCGCCCGCCACCGGCAGCATCAACTGCGGATTGAGGTCGGCCATAGCCTTGAGCTCAGCGAGCGGCGGCAACTCGTCGATGCTGCGCAGGCCAAAGTAATCTAGGAACTCGCGCGTCGTGCCGAGCAACTCCGGATGACCCGGCACGTCACGATGCCCAACCACGCGAACCCAATCGCGCTCCATCAACGTTTTGATGATGTTGGGGTTAACCGCGACACCACGGACGGACTCGATTTCAGCTCGGGTGATAGGTTGCCGGTAAGCGACCAACGCCAAGGTCTCGAGCAACGCTCGCGAATAGCGCTGCGGGCGTTCTGGCCACAACCGCGACACCTCGCGACCGTAACCCTGCTTGATCTGAATGCGCCAGCCGCTAGCGGTTTCTTTGAGCTCGATGCCGCGATCAGCATATTCGCTCTCGAGCTGCTGCAAAGCAGCTTCGAGTTGCGGTTTCTCCGGACGACCATCTTCGTCGAAGAGCTGCGCGAGATCCGCGACCGGCAAAGATTTCCCGGCGGCCAACAACGCAGCCTCGACGACATTACGGATGTGATTCTCGCTCATGCTGTTCCTTCGTCCTGAGATTCGTCATCGGGCACCGCACGCAGACGCGGCGATTGGGCGGCACGTACGTGTAGTGGCCCGTAAGGTTCGGTCTGCACCAGATCGAGCAGACCTTCGCGTACCAATTCGAGGATGGCGATGAAGGTGACGGTGACACCCATACGCCCCTCCTCCGGCTTGAACAGTTTGCCGAAGTCGACGAAGCCGCCGTCCTCGACTGCTGCCAGTACGTCGGTCATACGCGCTCGCACCGACAAGCGCTCGCGTTGCACGTGATGATGCTGGAACATCGCCGCACGCGAAACGACATCGCGGAAAGCGACGATCATTTCCTGCAGCGTGACGGTCGGCAGTTGCGTCAGCGGCCGACGATGCTCGTTGTGTGCACTGGCCAGCCAGATGTCGCGCTCGAGTCGCGGCACGCGATCGATGCTCTCGGCTGCCTGTTTGTAGCGTTCGTACTCTTGCAGGCGACGCACGAGATCGGCACGCGGGTCGATTTCCTCGGTCGTCACCTCGCTCGAGCGCGGCAGCAACATGCGTGATTTGATCTCGGCGAGCGTCGCCGCCATCAACAGGTATTCACCGGCAAGCTCGAGCTGCATGTCCTGCATGAGCTCGATGTAGTTCATGTACTGACGCGTGATATCCGCCAGCGGAATATCGAGGATGTCGAGATTTTGGCGGCGGATGAGATACAGCAGCAGATCGAGCGGACCCTCGAACGCCTCGAGGAACACCTCGAGAGCCTGCGGCGGGATATACAGATCGCGCGGCAACTGCGTTACAGGCTCGCCCTGCACCACGGCAAAGGGCATCTCCTCCTGAGTCGGCACGCTCACGGCATTCGCCTCGGCCGCATCCGCAGGAGGTGGCACTAAACGCAATTCGGGTTTGGACATAGCTCTTCAGTCTCCGCGCAGATGCATGGCGCGACGGACTTCGTCGAGCGTTTCGCGTGCTGCTTCACGCGCCTTCTCGCTACCCTCGGCGAGGATCGCCCGCACGAGCTCCGGATTCTGTTCGTACTCTTCCGCACGCGATCGCATCGCCGATGCTTCGGCCACGACCTTGTCGATCAGCGGCTTCTTGCACTCGAGACAGCCAATGCCAGCGGAGCGGCATCCAGCCGCCGCCCAGGTTCGCGTGGGCTCATCCGAGTACACCTGATGCAGCGACCAGACTGGGCATTTCTCGGGATCACCGACGTCCGTACGACGCACTCGCGCCGGGTCCGTCTGCATGGTCTTGAGTTTCTTCGCGATCGAGTCCGGCTCTTCGCGCAGACCAATCGTGTTGCCGTAAGACTTGGACATCTTGCGGCCATCGAGTCCGGGCAGCTTCGGCGTTGGCGTCAGCAACACCTGCGGCTCCGGCAGAATCGACACGCTGCTGCCCTCGAGGTAGCCGAGCAAACGCTCGCGATCTGCAACGGTGATGCGCGTGTTGCTCTGCACGATCGCACGCGCCTGCTCGAGCGAAGCGACATCGCCGGTTTCCTGAAACTTGCGACGCAGCTCGCGGTAGATCTTGCTGTTCTTACCGCCAAGTTCCGCGATGGCCTTCTCCGCCTTCTCCTCGAAGCCGACTTCGCGACCGAAAAGATGATTGAAGCGACGCGCCACTTCACGCGTGATTTCGACGTGCGCGACCTGATCCTCGCCAACGGGCACATAGCCGGGTCGGTACAGCAGGATGTCGGCCGACTGCAGCAACGGGTAACCGAGAAAGCCGTACGTTGCGAGATCTTTCTCCTGCAACTCGGCCTGTTGATCCTTGTAGGTCGGCACCCGCTCAAGCCATGAGAGCGGCGTGATCATCGAGAGCAACAGGTGCAGCTCGGCGTGCTCCGGTACATGCGATTGCACAAACAGCGTGGCGACGCCGGGATTCAGCCCCGCCGCCAGCCAGTCGATCACCATCTCGTGGGTGTACTCGGGCAAGCGACTGGTGTCTTCGTAGCCCGTGGTCAGCGCATGCCAATCGGCGACGAAGAAGAAGCAGGGGTACTGGTACTGCAGATCCACCCAGTTTCGCAGGGCGCCGTGGTAGTTACCGAGGTGTAACTGACCCGTGGGACGCATGCCCGAGAGCACACGATTGGCTTGCGGAAGACTAGACAAGATCACAACACCCTGTTTTTTATGGAATTTTTCGCAGCGCCGAGCGAATCATCACCGCCAGCACCACGGCAACCGGCGATTATACCGACTCGTCGTCCGGCAAACCGAAAGCCGCCGTGCTACCCCGCCCTCGTCGCACGACAACCGGCGGGTGCGCCGCTAGATCGATGACCGTGGTCGGCTCGATCCCGCAGGAGCCGCCATCGAGCACGGCATCGAGCCGTCCGTGGAGGCGCAGGGCGATCTCGTCTGCATCGTTCAGGGGTAGATCGTCACCCGGCAGGATCAGCGTGGAACTCATGATCGGTTCGCCGAGTTCTTCCAGCAGCATCTGCGGCACCGCGTGATCCGGCACTCGAATACCGATGGTGCGGCGCTTCTCGTGCTGCAGGCGCCGCGGCGTTTCCTTGGTGGCCTCCAGCAAGAACGTGTAAGGGCCCGGAGTCGCCGATTTCAGCAAGCGGAACTGTGGCGTGTCGATACGCGCGTACTTCGCGATCTCGGTCAAATCGCGACACACGAGCGTGAAGTGATGATGTCGATCTGCCTCGCGTATCCGCCGAACGCGCTCCAACGCATCCTTATCACCAATATGACAGCCGAGCGCATAGCAGGAGTCGGTGGGGTATGCGATCACCCCGCCGGCACGCAACAGATCGGCGGCCTGCTTGATCAGGCGTCGTTGCGGGTTGGCGGGGTGAAGGTCAAAGCGTTGCATACGACGAGTATGATACCGACATGACGACTCGCATCGACCGTTTACGAACTTGCTTGCAGGACGCCTTGCAACCGGAACTACTGGAACTTCGTGACGACAGTGCGCTGCACGCAGGGCATGCAGGCGCTGGTTCGGGCGGACATTTCCACGTCACGATCAGCAGCACGCGATTTGTGGGGCTGCCGCCGCTGCGCCGTCATCAACTGGTCTACCAAGCAGTGGCGCACCTCATGCAAACGGACATTCATGCCCTGTCCATCGACGCCCGCTTGCCCTCATAATCCGCTCTTCCATTCTGACCGAGACCGTTCACATGAAGATTTCCCGATTCCTGACCGTCGCCGCCGTGGGCATCGCACTCGCCGCCTGCCAACCCAAGGGTGATGCAGCAGACGCAGCCAACGAAGCCGCCAAGAAGCCGGTTGCGACGATCAACGGCAAGACCATCACGCAGGGCACGTTCGACTTCTTCGTCCAGTCGGCTACGGGTCGACCGTCTTCGGAGCTCGACGCCGAGCAGCGCAAGCGCGCCCTCGACTCGCTCATCACGATGCACGTCGTCGCCGGCCAGGCGCAGAAGGATGGTCTCGACAAAGAGAGCGCTCTTGCCGCCGAGCTCGAGTTGATGCGTCTGAACATGCTGCAGCAGGCTGCCGCCGAGAAGTATCTCAAGGACAAGACGCCGACCGACGAAGAGCTCAAAGCCGAGTACGACGCTCAAGTCGCGCAGATGGCCCCGAACGAGTACCGCGCTCGCCACATCCTCGTGCCGACGGAAATCGCCGCTACGCAGATCCTCGAGCGCCTCAACCGCGGTGAGAAGTTCGAAACGCTCGCCAAAGATTCGCTCGACTCATCGCGCGATCGCGGTGGCGATCTTGGCTGGTTTAGCCCGGCGAGCATGGTGAAGCCCTTTGCCGACGCCGTGATGGCGCTGAAGAAAGGCGAGACGATCGCCAAACCCGTGCAGACGCAGTTTGGTTGGCACGTGATCCGTCTGGATGACATCCGCCAAGTCGAGCCGCCGCCGTTCGAGCAGGTGAAAGCGCAGCTCAATCAAGCCGTGCTTGCCAAGAAGTTCCGCACGTACAGCGAAGAACTCGAGAAGGCCGCCAAGATCGAGCGCAAGCTTGAAGAAGCCAAGGCCGACGCGAAGAGCGAAGAAAAGAAGTAAGACTCAGTTCGTCTCGAGCACGAATCAAGGCCGCCGGAGAAATCCGGCGGCCTTTTTCATTTCAGACGGCTGTTACGGCGCGCGTTTTTCTTTGAGGATGAGCGACAGAGACTGCTCGTCGAGAACGGGCACACCGAGCTCGACCGCCTTGCGCAACTTGGAGCCCGCATCGCTGCCCGCCACGACGTAGCTCGTCTTACGTGACACGCTGCCGGATGTCTTGGCACCGAGCGCTCGCAAGGCCTCTTCGGCCTCTTCGCGCGACATCGCCTCGAGCGTCCCTGTCAGTACGAAGGTCAACCCTGCCAGTGGCTGCTCGCCGATCGGCTGGACCGTGGCTGCAGGCCAGTTGACACCCGCAGAGCGCAGATCCTCAACGAGCTTGCGATTGAGTGGATCGGCGAAGAACGTCTGAACATGCGCTGCGACCACCGGGCCCACATCCGGCACTTGCTGGATGGTCTCGAGATCCGCCTCCATCAACGGCTCGATGGCACCGAAGTGCTGTGCGAGCGCTGCCGCCGTGGCCTCGCCCACTTCACGTATACCGAGCGCGAACAGAAAGCGCGCCAGGGTCGTCGTCTTGGAGCGCTCGATCGCCGCGAGGATGTTGTCGGCAGACTTGGCGCCCATCCGCTCGAGCGCTGCCAAAGCAGGTTGAGTCAAGGTAAAAAGATCTGCTGGTGAGCGTGCGAGCTCGGCGTCCACCAATTGATCGACCAACTTCTCGCCGAGACCTTCGATATCGAGCGCGCGTCGCGAGGCGAAATGGCGCAAGCGCTCCTTACGCTGCGCGCTGCAACGATATCCACCCGTACAGCGCGCGACCGCCGCATCCGCATCGCGTATGACGGGCGACCCGCATACTGGGCACACGCTCGGCAAAGAAATGCGTCCCGCCTCGGCCGTACGACGCTCGAGCAGGACGCGCGCAACCTCGGGAATGACGTCACCGGCGCGTCGTACGACCACGGTATCGCCGAGACGCACGTCCTTGCGTTCGACCTCATCCATGTTGTGCAGGGTCGCGTTGCTGACCGTAACGCCGCCGACGAACACGGGTTCGAGTCTCGCCACCGGCGTGAGCGCACCCGTGCGACCCACTTGGAACTCGACCGCTCGCAGCACCGTCAGGGCCTCCTCGGCCGGAAACTTGTGCGCCACGCTCCAGCGAGGTGCGCGCGAGACGAACCCGAGTTCACGCTGCAAGGCCAAGCGATCGACCTTGTAGACGACGCCATCGATTTGGTACGCCAGTGACGGTCGCCGCCGCGCCATGTCGTCAAAGTATTCGAGACAACCCGCGGCGCCCCGCACCTGCTTGACTTCGGGTGATACGCGCAAACCCCAGTCACGCAGCATCGCAAGCACTTCGGTATGCGTCTGCGGCAGCGTCGCGCCTTCCAATACACCGAGTGCATAGAAAAACACATCCAGCGGACGCGTTGCGGTGACGTTCGGATCGAGTTGTCTCAGACTGCCTGCTGCGGCATTGCGCGGATTGACGAACACTTTGTCACCGCGCGCCATCGCCTCGGCATTCAGTCGTTTGAAACCCGCGTTGGAGATGAAGATCTCACCGCGCACTTCGAGCAGCGCCGGTGCCGTACCTCGCAATCGCAACGGGATCGAGCGGATGGTGCGGACGTTCGCAGTCACATCCTCGCCCGTCGTGCCATCGCCGCGGGTGGCGGCACGGACTAAGTGTCCATGCTCCCAAGTGACTGAGATCGCCAAACCATCGAGCTTCGGCTCCGCCGAATAATCGAGTTCCGCCTCAGAACCGAGTCGCTCTCGGATACGTCGATCAAAGGCGAGCACATCCTCGCGGCTGAACGCATTATCGATCGAGAGCATCGGCACACGGTGCCGAACCTCCTGAAACTCATCACTCGGCGCACCACCGACGCGTTGCGTCGGTGAGTCCGGTGTGACGAGTTCGGGATGTCGCGCCTCGAGCTCACGCAATTCGACGAGCAACCGATCGAACTCCGCATCAGGAAGCTCCGGATCGTCGAGGACGTGATAACGGTAATTGTGATATTCGATGCTGCGGCGCAATTGCGCAGCGCGGTCGGCCGACTCGTGACCGTCTCGGCCCCCGCCCATCTCAGCCGTCGCTCGCAGCGGCCTCGCGACGCATCTCGGTGAGTCGCGCTTCGGTCAGAGCCTCGCCACGCGCATCGCGCAACTCGCCACGCAAACGCTGCGCCAAGGTGTGCCCCGCGATCAACAATTTATCGACCGCATCTCGTCCGGGCAACGGCCCTGGCAAAACTGCAAAGAGATTCAAACCGAGAAAGAGCCCCGAGTCCATCGTTGCCAGATCGAAGTTGCCGGGCTTGGTGAGACTCGCCGCACTCAACAACACTCGACCATCCGACATCGGACGATGGAAGATCTCTAGTTCCCCGTGCTGGAAGCCCTCACCGAGCAACGCTTGTCGCAGGCTCACGCCCGTGAAGCGCTCACCATTGCGAGCGATGACCCGCACGCCGATGATGCGTTGCTGCTCCGGCGGCGGCCAATCGAGACGCATCGCCACCGGCTCGTGAGCGCGAGCATCAGCGACGGCAGGAGGCGCGATCGCCGCTGCGACCGACTGCGGGCTCGGCTCGGGCGGATGCTCGGATGCCGCTTGAACGTTAGGTTCGCTAGCGCCAGCCGGTGCGCCGACGGGATCCGTCAAGGTCACCGAGTCGAGTACCGGAATGCCGAGAGAGGGTTCCTTGGCAATCGCCGCATCAAAATCGACGAGTGTCGGCTCGATGAGACGATCGCGAACATGCATCTCGGGCAGCGTCAGCGACGGATCTTCACGAACTTCCGGCGCCGCATCCGATCTGAGCAACGGATCAACCGCGGGCGGCCCAGCCTGATGCGCCGCGTCCGCTTGATTGGCGCGGCGTCGCTGCACGACTTCCCACACCACGATACCGATGAGCAACAAGGCACCGACGAGCAGTAATGCCAGTCGCAAATCCGCCGTCAGCAGTTCGATGATGGCCATTGACTCAACTCGCCGCCAGACGCACCGCCTCATCGACATCCACGGCGACGAGACGCGAGACACCCGGCTCATTCATGGTCACACCGAGCAGCTGCGAAGCGAGCTCCATCGTGACCTTGTTGTGGGTGATGAAAATGAACTGAACCTGACTGGCCATCTCGCGCACGATGTCGCAGAAGCGGCCGACGTTGTTCTCATCGAGCGGCGCATCCACTTCGTCGAGCAGACAGAACGGCGCCGGATTCAGATCGAAAATCGAGAACACGAGAGCGACGGCAGTCAGCGCCTTCTCACCACCCGAGAGTTGCGAGATGGTGACGTTCCGCTTGCCCGGCGGGCGGGCCATCACCGACACCCCGGCTGCCAACGGATCTTCACCCGTCAGCTCGAGGTAGGCATGACCGCCACCGAAGAGACGAGGGAACTTCGCCTGCAAGCCGGCGTTGATACGGTTGAAGGTGTCTTCGAACCGCGTGCGCGTTTCCTTGTCGATCTTCTGCATCGCCTCTTCGAGCGTCGAGAGCGCTGACGTGAGGTCGGTGTACTGACGATCGAGGTATTCCTTGCGCTCGGTGCTCTGCTGCAACTCGTCGATCGCGGCGAGATTCACCTGACCTAGCTTCTCGATATCGGTACGCACTTCCGACAGCTGCACCTCCCAATCGGGAACGGCAGCTTCGGGCGCGAGATTCTGCAGAACCTCGGCGAGATCGAATTGGGTCGCAGCGAACTGCTCTGCAATCGCCTCGCGACGCACGCGCGTCTCCTGTGCGGCGAGCTTCGCTTCATCCATGGCCGACCGGGTCTGCTCGACACGCTGCTCGGCAGCCTGGCGACGTTCCTCGAGCGCACGCAGATCAGCGTCCGCTTGCTCAAGCGAGCGTCGCGCCTGACCAAGGTCGGCTTCGACTTCGAGCCGTCTCGACAGCAAACCCTCGAGCACGCCCTCGAGTTCGAGGATCGGACCCTCACCGCCCGCGAGCTCCGATTCGAGTTCGGCGACCTTCGTGGTCAACACCGAGCTCTGTTCGCTCGCACGCTGGATACCCACCGTCATCGAAGATTCTGCAGTGCGACGCCCCTCGGCGCGCACGAGTAGATCACGCGCCGCAAGCTGCGCCGATTGCGCCGCAGACCGAGCGTTCGCGACGGTATCCCGCGCCTGCTCGCGTTCGGCATCGAGCTCGGGACGACGACCATCGAGTTCGCCGACTCGAGCCAATCCACGTTCGAGTTCGACTCGCGCACGTGCGATGGCCTCGTCGGTCACGCCGATCTCGCGCGCGACATCGGCCGACTCGAGTTCGAGTCGCTCACGTCGCAAACTCGACTCCTGCAAGCGTGCACGGGACGCTTCGAGTTGACCCAACAGATCGGCGTGCTGCCGATGGGCTTGTTGGATACGACCTTGGACCGAGTCACGCTCGGACTCGGCGACGCCGATGGCCGTACGCGCCGTCTGCAAGGCCGCTTCGACTTCACGGTATCTCGTTTCAGCTTGATCGAACTCGCCACGCAAGGTCTTCAAACGTTGTTCGCGCTCAATGACACCCGAGTGCGGATCACCGCCGCGGGCCACGCGCAACCAACCGCGACCGACCCACTCGCCATTGCGCGTGATGACGGACTCGCCGCGCTCGAGCGACCGACGCATCGCCAACGCTGCGCCCAAACTATCAGCGACGCGTACCGTCGCGAGCACATCGAGCACGGCTTCGGGACCACTGGCCTTCGATGCCAGCCGATCCCCAGTGGCGGAACTCGAGGCGATACCGCCTTCGAAAATAGCCAGCTGCGCGCCTTCGGCCGCACCGAGCGTATCGAGTAGCGAGTCGAGACCATCGACGCACACGGCTTCGAGGTAGTCGCCGAGCACCGTCTCGACGGCGCGTTCAAATCCACTCTCGACCGAGAGCAATTCCGCCACGCGCTTGCGATCGGCAAGACCGGCGGACTTCAACCAATTGCCGGCCTTGGAGTCGGCCTGACCGAGTGCCGCGCGCTGCAGCGCCTCAACCGACATCATCTCCGCGCGTGCGCGCTCACGATCCGTGCGGGCACCTTCGAGTCTCTCTTCCAGCGAGAGCTGCTCACTACGCAAGCCCTGCACCTTGGCGAGCGCTTCGTTGAGGCTACGCGAGAGACCTTCGGCAGCCGTACGCGCTTGCGATTCGCGCTCACCGAGCTCGAACAACTGGCCCTGGCTCTCCTGAGCCAACAGGGCATCGCGCTCGACATCGAGTCGGTCACGTTGGGCACGTAAGCGACGCAGTTGATTTTCGAGTTGTTCGATACGGGCGCGCTCGACCTGTACCGTCTGGTTCACCGAACCAAACTCGCTATTGAACGCTTCCCACTGTTGCTGCCACGACGCGAGCGACTGCTCAGCGGCTTCCAATGCGCTCGCAGCGGATCGCTCGGCCGCTTGCGCGCGCTCGAGGTCCGGCGCGAGCCGCGCCAGTTCATCGCGGATCGCAAGTAGCTCCTGCTCGTCGCGCGCCATCTGCGCTGACAGAGCTTCGAGGGTGCGGCGCGAGTCAGCGAGATCCGATCGCTTCCGATCACGCGTCTCGCGCGCGAATTGAATCTGTTGCTCGGTGCGCGAGATATCGGCGCCGACCGAATAGAACCGTGCCTGCACTTGCGAGAGCGCATCGGTCTGTTCAGCGTGGTAGCCGCGCTGCGTCTCGATTGCCGCCTCTGCGGAGCGCAGATCGGCGAGCGCTGCCTGCATGGCAAGCTCTTTCTCGCGCACAGCCGAGTCGTGCACCTCAGCACCGCTGTCGAGATCGCGCAAACGCAGCGCGAGCAGCTCGGCGGTGAGACGTCGCTCCTGCTCCTTTAGCGTTTGGTACTTGCGTGCGCTCGCTGCCTGTCGTTGCAAATGCCGAATCTGCTTGTCGACCTCGTCGCGCAGATCCTGCAGGCGTTCGAGATTTTCCCGAGTATCGGCGATGCGACTCTCGGTCTCTTTACGTCGCTCCTTGTACTTCGAGATGCCGGCCGCCTCTTCGATGAACGCGCGCATCTCGTCGGATTTCGCTTCGATGACGCGCGAAATCATGCCTTGCTCGATGATCGCGTAACTGCGCGAGCCGAGTCCCGTACCGAGGAAGAGTTGCGTGATGTCTTTGCGACGACAACGCGCTCCGTTGATGAAGTAACCGCTCGAGCCATCGCGCGACACTTCGCGGCGCAGCGACACCTCGGCATACGCGGCATAGTTGCCACCGATCTTGCCGTCGGAGTTGTCGAATACGAGCTCGACCGACGCCTTGCCGACTGGCTTGCGCGAGCTCGAACCGTTGAACACGACATCGGCCATCGAGTCGCCACGCAAATGCTTGGCGGACAGTTCGCCCATCACCCAACGCACGGCGTCGATGACGTTGGATTTACCACAGCCGTTCGGGCCAACGACGCCCGTGAGGTTGCTCGGGAAGGAAACGGTGGTCGGATCGACGAACGACTTGAACCCGGCCAGCTTGATCTTGGTCAAACGCATCTTGTGAAAATTCTCCGCGGTGACTGACCACCGCCTGCGGCCGCTAGTGTAAATTAATCGGCTTCCTATCGTCGTCACATCCGGCCCGTGAGTAAGTTCCCATGACCACCCTGCCCTCGACCCAAGTTGACACCTTTCCGAACCCGCAGCCGGAAATCGACTACACGATCCGGATGACGATTCCGGAGTTCACCTGCCTCTGCCCGAAGACGGGACAGCCCGATTTCGCCACGTTCGAGCTCGAATACGTGCCGGACCTTGCCTGCGTCGAGCTGAAGTCGCTCAAGCTCTATATGTGGGCGTTCCGCGACCGCGGTGCCTTCCATGAGGCCGTTACGAACGAGATCGCCGATCATCTAGCCGCAGCGACGAAGCCGCGCTTCATGCGTCTGACGGGGAAATTTAATGTTCGTGGCGGCATTTACACCACGGTCGTCGCCACCCGTCGCAAGGCCGGCTGGGTGCCCGAACCGGCAGTCAATTTGCCCTGAATATCGGACTGCACCATCTGAAAATTTGCCGGTATACTCGCGCGTCCCGCAGAGCCCCTTGAGTTAAGGAGCGCCTGATGCCGGCCAAGAAACCCGCGGCGAAAGCCGCGAAGAACGTCAAATCCGCGACCCCCACTGCGCGCAGTAAAGCATCGCCGTCGGTCGCCTCGAACTCCGCGAGTAAAACCTTGCCCAAGAAGAAAACCGGCAAAGCCACCGAATCGGCAGCTGCCGTCGAGACCACCCCAGTCGTGCAGAAGGCCGTCGAGAGCGCGTCCACCAAGCCCGCCCCGGTCAAGAGCAAGCCCACCGGCATCACCGCCACTTTCGTGCAGCGTAATCCGCGTCCGATCGCGCCCGTGCAGACGGACGGCGACGACGAAGACAACAACCTGCTAGCAGGTCCGCGTAACGTTCAGCCGTACATCGTCAAGCGCGGCGAGCAGTACATGAGCCGCGAACAGCTCGATCACTTCCGGCAGATTCTCGAGAGCTGGAAGCGAGACCTGATGGTCGAAGTCGATCGTACGGTTTCGCACATGAAGGACGAAGCAGCGAACTTCCCAGACCCGAACGATCGCGCCACGCAGGAAGAAGAGTTCAGCCTCGAGCTGCGCACGCGTGACCGCGAACGCAAGTTGATCCGCAAGATCGAAGAGGCGCTCAAGCGCATCGAAGACGGCTCGTATGGCTATTGCCTCGAGACCGGCGAAGAGATCGGCATCAAGCGCCTCGAGGCGCGTCCTGTTGCCACCCTCAGCATCGAGGCTCAGGAACGACGTGAACGTCGTGAAAAACAATACGGCGATCGCGACGATCGTTATCGCTAGTTTGTGACGCACGGCGCTACAGCGCTGCCCTACGTCGGTCGTTTTGCCCCCTCGCCCACGGGCCCGCTGCATGCGGGCTCGCTGCTTGCTGCCGTCGCCAGTTGGCTCGATGCGGCACATTCGTCAGGCGAATGGTTACTCCGTATCGAGGATATCGACTCGGCACGTAGCCGCGATCAATGGCGTGACTCCTTCCAAGCGGATCTGGCGCGCTTCGGTTTGCGATCGGCTCGTGAGCCATGCCTTCAATCGCAACGACTCCCCTTGTATGAACACGCCATCGAGCAGCTTCGCGCCAAGGACTTATTGTTCCGTTGCGCCTGCACACGACGCGAACTCGCGGCGGAAGGTGAACCCTGTTGCCTACGAGATTGCCGTCGTCGAGAACTAGACCCTCGCGAGTCGGCGCTGCGGGTCGACCTCGGCGCCCTGCCTGCAATCACTGTGCAGGATCGGAGCTTGGGCTCCATCGTCTTCGACCCGCAGCTGCATCGCGACGTCGTGATCCGACGACGCGACGGCATCATCTCGTATCAACTGGCCGTCGTTGTCGACGATGCGCTGCAAGGTGTGACGGATGTGGTGCGCGGTGCAGACTTACTACCGAGCACCGCTTGGCAAATCGCGCTGCAACGCGCGCTGGAGCTACCCGCGGTCCGCTATCTGCATCTACCGGTACTCACCGAAAGGGATGGCAGCAAGCTCGCCAAATCGCGTCATGCAGCGCCCGTGAGTGAGGCAGAGGTCATGCCGGCCTTGCGCCAAACTCTGCGCTGGTTGCGACAAGACTTACCGACACCCGAAACGACACAGCCCGACGAATTTCTCCGTCGGGCTGCGTTGAGTTGGGATCCGGCGCGATTCGCCGGAATCACCGAGATGGCAATCGAAGACTAGCGCTCCTCGACGTCCTTCATCGACAGGCGCACGCGGCCCTGACGATCCACCTCGAGTACCTTGACCTTCACCAAGTCGCCTTCGTTGAGCTTGTCCGAGACACGCTCGACGCGCTCGTTGGAGATCTGCGAGATGTGCACGAGGCCATCGCGTCCCGGCAGGATCGTCACGAAGGCACCGAAGTCCATCAAGCGAGCGACGCGACCCTCGTATACGCGACCCACCTCGACTTCCGCCGTGATGAGTTCGATGCGAGCTTTCGCTTCGCGACCGGCCGTGCCGTTGACCGAGGCGATCTTCACCGTGCCATCGTTTTCGATATCGATGGTGGTGCCGGTTTCTTCGGTGATCTGACGGATGACCGCACCACCCTTGCCGATGACGTCGCGGATCTTCTCCGGATCGATCTTCAGCGTGATGATCGACGGTGCCCACTCGGACATCGTCTGACGCGGCGACGAGAGAACCTTGTTCATCTCACCGAGGATATGCAGTCGGCCGGCCTTCGCCTGCTCGAGCGCAACCTTCATGATCTCGGGGGTGATGCCCTCGACCTTGATGTCCATCTGCAGCGTCGTCACGCCCGTCGCAGTACCCGCGACCTTGAAATCCATATCGCCGAGGTGATCTTCGTCACCCAGGATGTCGGTCAGAACCTTGTAGCGACCACCCTCGAGCACGAGACCCATCGCGACGCCGGCAACCGGCGCCTTCAAGGGCACGCCCGCATCCATCATCGCCAACGAGGCGCCGCAGACCGAGGCCATCGACGAGGAACCGTTCGACTCGAGAATCTCCGACACCACGCGGATCACGTAGGGAAACTTCTCCATGTCCGGCATGACGGCCTGCACACCGCGACGGGCGAGGTTACCGTGACCGATCTCGCGACGCTTCGGACCGGACATCATGCCCGTCTCACCCACCGAGAACGGCGGGAAGTTGTAGTGCAGCATGAACGGCTCGCGACGCTCGCCTTCGAGCGCGTCGATAATCTGAGCATCGCGGCCAGTGCCGAGAGTCGTTACGACGAGCGCTTGCGTTTCACCACGCGTGAAGAGCGCCGAACCGTGCGTACGCGGCAACACACCGACCTTGATCGTAATCGGACGAACCGTCGTGGAATCGCGGCCGTCGATACGCGGCTCACCGTTCAGGATGCGCTCGCGAACGATCTTGCTCTCGAGCTTGAAGAGCTGATCATCAACTTGGTCGGCCGAGAACTTGGGCGTCTCGCCCGCCGTGAGCTGCTCGATGACCGACTTCTTGATCTCGCCGACGCGCGTGTATCGCGCCTGCTTCTCGATGATGCGATAGGCCTCGGACAACGGCGCGTGCGCGACATCCGCCACCGCCTTCTCGAGCTCGGCCGTGGCCGCGCTCGGCTTCCAATCCCACCGCGGCTTGCCGCATTCTTTGACCAACTCGTTGATCGCCTGAATGGCGACCTGCATCTGCTCGTGACCAAACACGACCGAGCCCAGCATGACCTCTTCCGAGAGACCATTGGCTTCCGACTCGACCATCATCACGCCGTCCTTCGTACCGGCGACGACGAGATTGAGCGCCGAGGCCTTCAATTCTTTGGCCGTCGGGTTGAGGAGGTACTTGCCATCCTGATAACCGACGCGAACGGCACCGATCGGACCATTGAACGGGACGCCCGCCAGCGCGAGCGCGGCCGAGGCACCGATCATCGCCGGGATATCGGCATCGATTTCTGGATCGAGAGAGACCACGGTCGCCACAACCTGAACTTCGTTGTAGAAGCCGTCCGGGAAGAGCGGACGGATCGGGCGATCGATCAGGCGCGAGGTCAACGTTTCCTTTTCGGTCGGACGACCCTCACGCTTGAAGAAGCCGCCCGGGATTCGGCCGGCAGCGTAGGTCTTCTCCTGATAGTTGACCGTCAGCGGGAAGAAGTCGCGACCCGGAGCCGCTTGCTTGGCCGCGACCGCGGTGCACAGCACGACGGTGTCGCCGAGCGATGCCACGACGGCTGCAGAGGCCTGACGAGCCATCTCGCCCGTCTCGAGCTTCAGAGTGTGGGAACCATACTGGAAAGATTTTTTGAACACGGTCACGGAGTAACCCTCGCGAAATAAAGGACAGAAGCAAAAAGGCCGCGCTCATGGGGCGCGGCCTTCGCTGCGGACTGCTTAACGGCGTAGTCCGAGGCGCTCGACGATTTCCTGATACTTGGCCGGCTTGCTGGCCTTCAGGTAATCGAGCAGCTTGCGACGTTGATTGACGAGCTTCACGAGGCCGCGACGCGAGGAGTGGTCACCCGCATGCGAGGCGAAATGCTGGCCGAGACCGCTGATGCGCTCCGACAGCAAGGCAATCTGTACTTCAGGCGATCCGGTATCCGAGGGACCGCGGCGGAACTCCGTCATCACTCCGCTCTTTTTCTCTTGGCTCAGAGGCATTATGAAAAATCCTTTGAATCTTGATAGTTACGACTCAGTTTAAGGGGGCGCATTCTACTCATGCGACCCCTGCCTCACAAGTCGTTTGGCAGCGATCCGCCCCACCCCCGCCACGCGGCCGAGGCCGAGAAACCGCGCCGAGGCGTCCTCGAGCCTCAAGATCTGATCCATCGGGAACGCCAATCCGGGTACGACGACCTCCTGGCCCTGGCCGATCCGCCGCGCACCGGACTCGTCCAGCCGGACAAGCGGCAGGTGGGCAACCGCCTCGGAGAGGCCGACCAGTGTCAGCGGTACCCCCTGGCGAGCGCACTCCTCGACGGTCGCGAGATCGACCATCTGTGCCGGCTCGAACGGCGCCACGCGCTCGCGCCGTAGCAAACTCACGTGCCCCACCGTACCGAGTTGGCGGGCGATATCCTCCGCCAGAACCCGGACGTAGGTGCCCTTGCCGCAGGTCACCCGACAATCGAGCGTGTGCGGCTCAGGCTGAGCGACGAGCTCAAGACGCTCGATCCGAATCGGTCGCGGCTGACGTTCAACGGTTTTGCCCGCGCGGGCGAGCCGATAAAGGGGTTGCCCGTCCTGCTTGATGGCCGAGTACATGGGCGGGACCTGCAGCGACTCGCCGACGAAGGTCTTCAGCACGCGTTCGACTTGCGCAGCATCGAGTGTCGGAACTGGCTGCGTCTCGATGATCTCACCCTCGCGATCGCCCGTTGAGGTGGCAGCACCCAAGCTGACGGTGAACCGGTAGACCTTATCGCCCTCGAGGATCTCGCCAGCGAGTTTGGTGGCCTCCCCGAGACACAACGGCAACATGCCGCTCGCCAGCGGGTCGAGACTGCCGACGTGTCCGACTTTGTCGATTCGAAGCAAACGGCGCACGCGTTGCCCCGCCGCCGTCGAGGACATCCCGAGCGGCTTGTCGAGCAGCAACACGCCGTCGATCGACGCTGCAGTCAAGTGGGATCGACTTTGTGCTGATCGTCGCGAACCGCGCGATCAATCAAGGAGGTGAGACGAATCGCCTCACCGATGCTCGAATCGAACACGAATTCGAGCCGCGGCGCGTGTCGCAGGCCGAGACGACGGCCCACCTCTCCACGCAGGAAACCTGCCGCACGTTCGAGACCGGCACCGACCTCGTCGGCGGGATGCCGATCACCGAACGGCACGAAGAAGACCTGCGCCACACTCGCATCGGGCGAGAGCTTCACCGCCGTCAACGTGACGATGCCGACTCGCGGGTCTTTGACCTCCCGCGAAATCAGCTCCGACAGGACGCGCTGAATCTCGGCGCCGATGCGTTGCTGTCGCGCTTTGCCAGCCATCGCGAGAAAAAAGCGGGTCCCGCTGCGATCATTGGATCGCGCGGGCCACCTCAACGCGGGAGAAGCACTCGATCTGATCTCCGACACGCACGTCCTGATAGTTCTTCACGCCGATACCGCACTCGGTACCTGCGCGCACCTCGCCGACATCGTCCTTGAAACGACGCAGCGATTCGAGCGCACCCTCGAAGATGACGACGTTGTCGCGCAGGACGCGAATCGGATTGTTGCGCTTGACCGAACCTTCCATGACGAGACAGCCGGCGACAACACCGAACTTGCTCGAGCGGAACACATCGCGAACCTGCGCCGTGCCGACGATCTGTTCTTTGATCTCCGGTGCGAGCAAGCCACTCATGCGTTGCTTGATGTCGTCGATGGCTTCGTAAATGATCGAGAAGTAGCGAATGTCGACGCCGGTCTCTTTGACCGCCTCACGGGCCGCACCATCGGCGCGAACATTGAAGCCGAGCACCAGCGCCTTCGACGCTGCGGCGAGTTGGACATCCGACGCCGTGATACCACCGACACCGCTCGCCACGACCTTGACCGTGACTTCGTCCGTCGAGAGCTTGGTGAGTGCATCGCGCAACGCTTCGGCACTGCCCTGCACGTCCGTCTTGATGACGACGCTGATGACGCCGGCCTTTTCTTCGGTCATCTGCGAGAACACGTCGCCAACGGCAGCAGCCTGCTTGGCGAGCTTGACGTCGCGGAACTTGCCCTGACGATAGAGCGCGACTTCGCGAGCCTTGCGCTCACTCTCGACCGCCAACATTTCATCGCCCGCATTCGGTGCGCCCGACAAACCGAGCACGAGCACCGGCATCGACGGAGTGGCCTCATCGACCGACTTGCCCTTCTCGTCGAACATCGCACGCACGCGACCAAATTCCTGCCCCGCGATGATCGGATCACCAGTACGCAAGGTGCCGCGCTTGACGAGCACGGTCGCCACCGCTCCACGACCTTTCTCGACACTCGCTTCGATGATGAGACCCGAGGCAAGGCCCTTGGCGGGCGCATTGAGTTCGAGCACTTCGGCTTGCAGCAGAATGGCCTCGAGCAGCTGATCGATACCCGCACCCGTGTACGCGGATACGTTCACGAACATGGTGTCACCACCCCACTCTTCGGGGATGACTTCCTGCTTCGACAATTCGGTACGCACGCGATCCGGGTCCGCCGACGGCTTGTCGATCTTGTTGACGGCCACGACGATCGGAACGCCCGCGGCGCGCGCGTGCTGGATTGCCTCGATGGTTTGCGGCATGACGCCATCGTCCGCCGCCACCACGAGAATGACCACGTCGGTCGCCTTGGCACCACGAGCGCGCATCGCCGTAAAGGCGGCGTGACCCGGCGTGTCGAGGAAGGTGACGGTGCCTTTGGGCGTCTGCACCTGATAGGCACCGATGTGCTGCGTGATACCACCCGCCTCACCGGCCGCAACCTTGGCCTTGCGGATGTAGTCGAGCAGCGACGTCTTACCGTGATCGACGTGGCCCATGACGGTGACCACGGGAGGACGCGGCAACATTTCGAGCTCGCCGCCTTCGGCACCCTGCAGACCGGTTTCGATCTGGTTCTCTTGCAGGACCTTGCCCTTGTGACCCATCTCTTCGACGACGAGCAGAGCAGTATCCTGATCGATGGGTTGGTTGATCGTCGCCATCACGCCCATGTTCATCATGACCTTGATGACTTCGGTCGCCTTGACCGCCATCTTTTGTGCGAGTTCCTGCGGCGTGATCGTCTCGCCGATGCTGACGTCACGCACCACGGGTGCGGTCGGCAATTCGAACGCATGACGCGTCTCGACGCCGACGGCGCTACGACGCTCACGAACCTTCTTTTTCTTCTTCAGGCGCGAGCTGGCATCGGTGCTGACGTGCAACTGCTCGCGACCGTATTTCGTACGACGATCGCGATCGCTCGCCGCAGCCGGTGCCGGCGCGGCCGCGGTCGGTGCCGGACGCGAACGCGCGGCCTCCGCCTGTTCACGCTCGCGCTGCTCAGCGGCGCGTCGAGCATCTTCCGCTGCACGTCGTGCAGCGGCCTCTTCCTCGAGACGGCGACGGTTCTCCGCCTCCATCCGCTCGGCTTCGCGGCGTTCGTTTTCCTGACGCTCGCGCTCTAGGCGCGCAGCTTCCTCGGCTTCGATGCGCTTAGCTTCGCTATCGTCACCGCCTTGGGCCTTGGCCTGCTCCTCGAGCACATCGCGCTTCACGTAGGTGCGCTTGACGCGCACTTCGACGTTCACGGTACGCGCACGACCGGCACCGCCGGCGAGCTTGATTTCGCTTTGCTGCTTGCGCTGCAAGGTGATCTTGCGCGGTGCCGCCACAGCGCCGGCTTCCTCGCCGGACTGTCCGTGACTACGGCGCAAATGACTCAGCAACTCGAGCTTAGCCTCGTCGCTGATCTTGTCGGTCGGTCCTGCCACCTTGATGCCGGCCTGATCGAGCTGCACGAGCAACTTCTCGACCGGAACCTTCAACACCTCGGCGAATTGGGCAACTGTTACGTCTGCCATCTGTCGCGCCCCCCTAGGCCATCAGCCGTGACCCGGGGCGAACCAGTGCTCGCGGGCCTTCATGATGAGCTTGCCGGCTTCTTCGGCCGTCAAACCCTGGATATCGAGCAAATCGTCTACCGCCTGCTCGGCTAGATCTTCGCGCGTACGAACCCCGCGCGAAGCGAGCGCCAGCGCCAGATCCGGCTGCATGCCCTCGAGCAACAACAGGTCATCGGCCGGCAACTGTGAATCGAGGCTCTCCTCGCTCGCGATGGCTTGCGTCAGCAGCACATCACGGGCACGGCTACGCAGCTCCTTCACGATGTCTTCGCTGAAGTCTTCGATGGCGATGAGCTCCGCCTGCGGCACGTAAGCCACTTCTTCGACGGTGGAGAAGCCCTCTTGGACGAGGATCGTCGCGACGTCCTCGTCGACATCGAGCTGCTTCATGAAATTCTCGACGAGTGAACGCGCTTCGGATTCGCTCTTCGCTTCGGCGTCCGATTCGGTCATGACGTTCAGTTCCCAGCCGGTCAACTGACTGGCGAGACGAATATTTTGACCGCCTCGACCGATAGCCTGCGACAGCTTCTCTTCGGAAACGGCGATGTCCATGCTGTGTGAATCCTCATCGACGACGATGGAGATCACTTCGGCCGGCGACATGGCGTTGATCACGAACTGCGCCGGATTCTCGTCGAAAGGAATGATGTCGACGCGTTCGCCCGCAATTTCATTGGAGACGGCCTGAACGCGCGATCCGCGCATACCGACACAGGCACCCACGGGGTCGACACGATTATCGTTGCTCTTGACTGCGATCTTGGCGCGGATGCCCGGATCACGGGCAGCGCCGAGGATCTGGATCAAGCCCTGGCCCACTTCGGGTACTTCGAGCTTGAACAACTCAATCAGGAATTCCGGTGCGGAACGCGTGAGGAACAACTGCGGGCCGCGCGGCTCGGAACGAACTTCCTTGAGATAAGCCTTGATGCGATCCTGCGGCTTTACCTGCTCGCGCATGATCATGTCCTGACGCGACACGAAGCCCTCGGCGTTACCACCGAGATCAACATAGATGCCATTGCGATCGACACGCTTGACGACGCCGCTGACGAGCTGGCCCACACGGTCGCGATAGGCATCGACGACCTGCGCGCGCTCGGCTTCGCGTACCTTTTGCACGATGACCTGCTTGGCCTGCTGAGCAGCGATTCGACCGAAGCTGACCGACTCCATCGGCTCTTCGACATAACCGCCGGCGACAGCCTTCTTGTCGACGTCGAGTGCATCCTCGAGGCGCAACTCGCGATCGGGCACTTCCAATTCCTTGGAGTCGTCGGCGAAGACTTTCCAACGACGGAACGTGTCGTAATCGCCCGTCTTGCGGTTGATCGACACGCGCACGTCCCACTCTTCGCCATGCTTTTTGCGCGTAGCTGACGCGAGGGCGGCTTCGAGCGCCTCGAAAATGACTTCTTTATCGACGCCCTTCTCGTTCGAGACGGCATCGACCACCATCATGATTTCTTTGCTCATCGTCGTTCGTCCTCTTCCGTTGCCCGCCCGTCCGCATCAAGCGACGAGGCGCGCTTTACCCACTTCACCAAAACCGATCGACACATCCTGGCCATCGACGTCGAGTGTGATGCCCTGCTCGTTTACCGCGGACAATATGCCGGTGTAACGACGTCGTCCGTCTCGAGCGACATTCAACTCCACCCACACGCGCGCACCCTGAAATCGTTCGAAGTGCGCAGGCTTGCGCAGCACTCGATCGAAACCGGGCGATGACACCTCGAGGTTGTAGGCACCGGCGACCGGATCCTCCACATCGAGCAGCGCTGACACCTCACGACTGACGCGTTCGCAGTCTTCAATGCCGACGTGTCCTTCGCGGCCGGCCGGCAAGTCGAGAAAGATACGCAGGGTGGCACTTCGCGGCGCCGACACCCACTCGATGTCGACGAGCTCATAGCCCAACTGCTCGACCAGAGGTTCGAGCAGCGCGATCATCTTCTCCCGGACTACCGATGCCGTTGCCATAATGAAAAAGGGCCACGAGGGCCCCCTGTTATCGTCCCGCCCCGGCCAGGGGCACAAAAACAAAAAGCCCCTCGGGGGGCTTTGAAATCAAGCACTTGCGACTCAAGCTTGAGGCTTTTCGCCGCTCCCACGAGACCCGAGGAGCCTCGCGGGAGCGCGATCTTACAAGAAAAGGCCCTTGCGCGCTAGTTGGCGGGCACCGGCGCCAGCCAGCGGGCCAGCCAGGCGTGCACCTCGGAGTAGAAGTACCGGCTGTTCTCACCCTTCAGGATCCAGTGATTCTCATCAGGGAATACCAACAGGCGGCTCGGAATCTGCTGCCGCTGCAGCACCGACCAGTACTCGAGCGAGTTGTTGAGTGGCACGCGGAAGTCGCGCTCTCCGACCGTGACCAGCGTGGGAGTACGGAATTGCGCTGCGTAACGGATCGGGTTCTGCTCGCGCCAAACGGGTCCCTGCTCCCAGACCGGACCGCCGTTGTTGACCTCTCGGCCATAAATGGTGTCGCTGGTACCCCACTGGGACTCGAGATTGATGAGACCCGCGTGACTGATGAGGCAGCGATAGCGCGTCGTCGTGGCTTGTAACCAATTGGCCAAATGGCCGCCGTAGCTGGCACCGCCGGCGCACTGCCGCGTAGCGTCGATGAAGGCATGGTCACGAATGGCGATATCCGCGGCTTCGTTCAACTCCTCGCCCGCCGTGCGCAAGGGATCACCTTGAATCGTCTGCGCAGCAGCCTCGCCAAAACCGGTCGAGCCGCTGTAGTTGGTCAACAAGACCACATAGCCCGGCGCCGCCAGTAAGTGATAGTTCCAGCGCAACACCCACTGATCTCGCCACATGGTGTGCGGACCGCCGTGGATGACGACGAACAGCGGATATTTCTTTGAGGGATCGAATCCGGGCGGCGTCAACAGCATGTTGTGGATACGCCGCCCCTTCGAACTCGTGAACCAAAAGTGGCGCAGCGGCGCAAGGTCGAGCTTCGCAAGACGCTCATCGTCGAACGAGGCCAGCGCGGTGTGACCGGCTTTGGCCGGATCGATGCGCACCACTTGAGGTGGGCGCGTCGCACTCTCAAATGAACCCAACATGACGAGCGAGCGACTACGGTCGGCGATCGTGACATTCGTATACACACCCACCGAGATGTCGAACGCGAGTCGCGTCGCACCGTCACGGATCGACGTGACGAACAACTTCTCGTGCCCAGATTCCTCGGCGGTGAAATAGATCTGTTTCGAATCTGCCGTGATCGCAAAGGACCCCGGCGTACGATCGATTTTTTCGGTCAATACGCGAGCCGCAGGCAAACCGACTCCGGTCGATCTGGAGGCCGCCCAAGGGAAAGCCGCTAGACGCGCTTCGTTGTAGGCCTTGTCGGTCCGCGGCGTGTAGAGCGCGATCAAGGTCTGTCCATCGGGCGTGAACGTGGGCGACGACCAGGAATTCACACCGTCCGTCAGGCGCTGTGCCTCACCGCCCGAAGTCGCAATCTGCCACAGCTGCGAGGTCGTGAATTGGTACGCGGCGACGTTGCGATCCGAACTTGCCGCGAACACCAAAGATTTACCATCCGGTGCCCACGTGAAGCTGACGCCCTCTTCACCACCTGCTCCAAAGCCGGGCTGCGAGAAAAGCCGGGTCGATGCCAACAGATTGCGCGGCTCACCCGAAGCGGCACTACCGTCTTTGAGCTCGAGGACGAGCA